>OGZV01000002.1_pt1 | contig 289923 bp, 267 predicted proteins | sample 1576861 | NCBI WGS metagenome assembly OGZV01 (sample SAMEA3541501, study PRJEB24748) | human gut metagenome | biome: human gut; feature: human-associated habitat; material: faeces | place: China | collected 2012
TAGGACACCGCCAGGTACTGAATGTAGAACCCCGAGCTGAATGGCTTGGGGTTTTCTTTTATATAAAACATTAGAATTCATATATAAATGAGTCTAATAATGATAAAATCTTCGCCTATTTCTAGATAGCAATAATTATGAAAAAACAGATAAGTAAGATCTTTTCCAGTGATGGCGAATTGAGTAAGAATATCAAAGGATTTAAGCCACGAGCAGAACAGCTCGAAATGGCTCAATCTGTAGGATATGCTATTCAAAATAAGCGCCCGCTTGTTGTAGAAGCTGGAACGGGTACTGGAAAGACTTTTGCTTATTTAGCACCGGCACTTATTGCAGGAAAGAAAACGATTATTTCAACCGGCTCTAAAAATCTACAAGATCAACTCTTTTCAAGAGATCTACCTGCCATAAAAAAAGCCTTACATTATTCTGGAAAAATTGCATTATTGAAAGGGCGATCCAATTACTTATGTTTGGAACGGCTGGATCAGGTTATCGCTCAAGGCGTGCTTGGGGATAAATCTGTTTTAGCCGATTTAAGTAAGGTAAGAAAATGGAATAATGCGACGAAAACAGGTGATTTAACCGAATGTATTGAATTGGCTGAAGATAGCCCAATTTTGCCTCAATTGACGAGTACGGCAGAAAGTTGTTTAGGAACAGATTGTCCTAACTACGCTGAATGTTATGTTGCACAAGCTCGTAAAAAAGCGTTAAATGCAGATCTCGTTGTTGTGAATCATCATCTATTCTTTGCTGATATGGCGGTAAAAGAAAGTGGCTTTGGTGAGCTTATCCCTAATGCAGAGGTTATTATTTTTGATGAAGCACATCAACTCCCCGATATAGCAAGCCAGTACTTTGGCCAATCATTAACTTCTCGCCAGCTATTTGATTTATGTAAAGATATCAATATTGTTTATCGAACAGAATTGAAAGATATGCTGCAGCTTGGCACTACTGCAGATACATTACTTAAAGTTATTCAAGATTTCCGTCTTCTTCTTGGTGAGGGAAATCAGCGAGGAAATTGGCGTGAGCTATTTAAGCAAAGTGCGGTCAAAAAATCGGTTGAATTATTACAAGAAAAAATTGAGTTTCTTTCTGAAGTTATCAAGATTGCATTAGGTCGCTCTCAGACTTTGGATAGTATTTTTGAACGCACTGAAAGTATCAAGAATCAATTAATGCGTCTTTGTGATACGGCCATTGTTGGCTATTGTTATTGGTACGAAAGTATGGGGCGACAATTTGGTTTGCACATTACACCACTTACTGTCGCAGATAAATTTGGTGAACAGCTGAATAATAAAGAAGCAGCTTGGATTTTTACCTCAGCCACTCTTGAAGTTGGCGGCACTTTTAATCATTTCTGTCAGCGACTTGGTATTGAGGAAGCAGAACAAAAAATTCTTCACAGTCCTTTTGATTATCCTAATCAATCGCTACTTTGCGTACCACGTTATTTACCAGCAACGAATCAAAATAATACGTTACAAGCTCTTGGTGAAATGTTGTTGCCTATCATTGAAGCGAATAAAGGGCGATGCTTTGTGCTTTGTACATCTTATTTAATGATGAGAGGCTTAGCAGAGTATTTTAGAGAAAAGAGTGAGCTTTCTATCTTATTACAAGGTGAAATGCCTAAAGCAAAATTACTCGAACAATTTATTCATGAAACCCATAGTGTGCTAGTTGCTACTTCTAGCTTTTGGGAGGGAGTGGATGTCCGTGGTGATGCACTTTCATTAGTCATTATTGATAAATTGCCTTTTACCGCACCAGATGAACCTTTACTAAAAGCACGCATTGAAGATTGTCGATTACAAGGTGGCGATCCATTTAATGATATACAGATCCCTGAAGCGGTTATCACGTTGAAACAAGGTGTAGGACGCCTAATTCGAGATGTAACAGATCGTGGTGCAGTAATTATTTGTGATAATCGTCTTGTTATGCGAAATTACGGCGAAACCTTTCTAAAAAGTTTACCTAATTCAACCCGTACCCGAGATCTCAACAAAGTGGTACAATTCTTACAAAATGAGAAAATGGATTAATAATGAAAAATATCACCTTATTAGCACTTGATACTTCAACAGAAGCCTGTTCTGTTGCACTTTGGCATAAAGGCGAAAAAACATATTTAGATGAATTAGCACAACGCACACACACAAAACGTATTCTTCCAATGATTGATGAGTTGCTTGTCAATTCAGGTATTAATTTGAAGCAAGTAGATGCGTTAGCATTTGGACGCGGTCCTGGTAGTTTTACTGGTGTCCGTGTCGGCGCAGGGATTGCTCAAGGGCTTGCATTTGGTGCTGATTTACCTGTTATTGCTGTATCAAATTTAACGGCAATGGCTCAGGCTGCATTTGAATTACATCAAGCTGAAAATGTGGCAGCTGCCATTGATGCGAGAATGAATGAAGTTTATTTTTCTCAAGTAAAACGAGAAAAAGTGCGGTCAGAATTGGGGGAGTTTTTCCAATGGAATCCTGTTATAGAAGAACAAGTTTGCCAACCTGAAAAAGCACTTGAACAGCTTTCAGATTTAACCGCCTATCGAGTTGGAACAGGTTGGGCGGCGTATCCTCAATTTAAAGACAGTGGTTTAGAAGGGAGTGATATTATTTTACCTTCTGCACAATATATGCTTGAGCTTGCTTTAACAGATTATGCGCATAATAAAGTCATATCAGCCTTAGAAATTGAACCGGTTTATTTGCGTAATGAAGTAACTTGGAAAAAATTACCTGGGCGTGAATAATTTTCAAAAAGGAGTTGAAGATGAATAAAAAAACGATCTTAGTTTTGACCGCACTTTCGAGCACATTAGTGGGATGTGTCAATGCACCGAAAGGACTGGAAAAAGAGCACTTTACTTTAAAATCATTATCTTTAATTCAACCGAGTGATTATAGCTGTCAGTGCAAATCAATTCGTTTAGGCGGAAAAGTATTAACCGCACAAGCCTTGCCGAATAAAACTAAGATTGAAGTATTAAGCTATCCAGTTTACTCAGTCTCTGCAAAACCCATGATTGATGAACAACCTAATGGACGTTTTATTACTTATCTTGATGGTTTTGTTGAGCCTGAAAGTTTAAAAGACCAATTTATTACAATTGGCGGCACTTTACTGAAAACAGAACAAGGCAAGGTTGATCAGGCAAACTATATTTACCCTGTAATTCAAACCAATCATTATCGTGTCTGGAAGCTTTCTCAAAGCTATTATTATCCAGACGATATGTGGGATGATTGGGGCTTTTTCGGTCGACGACCATATTATTGGTATGGTGAGCCTGAAATTCGCTATTATCTCTATTAACCACATGATAAAATTAAGAAAATTTTCCAAAGAATAAGGATAAAAAATGGAAAAAGTTTGGTTTCAAAATTATCCAGAAGGTTCACCAACCACGCTGGATACCTCAAAATATGATTCGATTCTCGATATTTTAGATAAAGCAATTCGTGAGCATCCAGACCGTCCTGCTTATATCAATATGGGACAAGTGTTAACTTTTCGTAAATTAGAAGAGCGAAGCCGTGCATTTGCTGCATATCTACAAAATGAATTGAAATTAAAACGTGGTGATCGTGTTGCTCTCATGATGCCGAATTTATTGCAATATCCTATTGCGCTGTTCGGTATCTTACGTGCGGGCTTAGTTGTGGTAAACGTGAATCCACTTTATACCCCTCGAGAATTAGAACATCAGTTACAAGATAGCGGTGCAACAGCAATTGTTGTTGTTTCAAACTTCGCTTCAACCTTAGAAAAAATCGTGTTTAATACTAAAGTGAAACACGTGATTTTGACAAGAATGGGTGACCAGCTTTCTTTTGGTAAGCGTAATTTGGTCAATTTTGTCGTGAAATACGTCAAAAAATTAGTGCCAAAATATAAATTACCGAATGCAGTGACTTTCCGTGAAGTGTTAAGTATTGGTAAATATCGCCAATATGTTCGTCCACAAGTGGATCGTGAAGATTTAGCCTTCTTACAATATACAGGTGGTACAACGGGTGTTGCTAAAGGTGCAATGCTGACACATGGCAATATTATTACCAATATTTTCCAAGCGAAGTGGATTGCGGAGCCATTTATTGGCGATCATAGCAAGCAACGCATTGCCGTACTGGCTTTACCGCTTTATCATGTTTTTGCCTTAACGGTAAACTGTTTACTCTTCTTAGAACTGGGCGTTACCGCGCTCTTAATTACGAATCCTCGTGATATTGATGGCTTTGTTAAAGAGCTCAAAAAATACCGCTTTGAAGCGATTACAGGGGTAAATACTTTGTTTAATGCGCTACTTAATAATGAAAATTTCAAAGAAGTGGATTTTTCACGATTAAAACTATCTGTTGGCGGTGGTATGGCGATTCAACAATCGGTCGCAACACGTTGGCATGATTTAACTGGCTGTAACATCATTGAAGGTTACGGTATGACAGAATGTTCACCGCTAATTGCTGCTTGTCCAATTAATGTAGTGAAGCACAATGGCACAATTGGCGTACCAGTGCCAAATACCGATATAAAAATTATCAAAGATGATGGCTCGGAAGCACAACTTGGTGAAGCGGGAGAGCTTTGGGTTAAAGGTGAACAAGTCATGTGTGGCTATTGGCAGCGTCCTGAAGCGACTGCTGAAGTGCTTCAAGATGGTTGGATGGCAACGGGTGATATCGTCATTATGGACGAGAGCTATAGCCTCCGTATTGTTGACCGTAAAAAAGATATGATCTTAGTTTCAGGCTTTAACGTCTATCCAAATGAAATCGAAGATGTGGTGATGCTAAATTATAAAGTCGCTGAAGTGGTCGCTATTGGTGTACCACATGAAGTGTCGGGAGAAACCATCAAAATCTTCGTTGTGAAGAAAGATGATAGCCTCACGCGTGATGAATTACGCCAGCATTGCCGACAACATCTTACAGGTTATAAAGTCCCGAAAGATATTGAGTTTCGGGATGAATTACCGAAAAGTAATGTAGGCAAAATTTTACGACGCGTACTGCGTGATGAAGAAATAGCAAAACGCTCACAACATTAATTTAATCAGGGATATGTGTTCATATCCCTGTTTAGTCTTTACCTCTATTTGAAAATACATCCTATTACAATGATAAAAGAATGCCAAAATCAACCGCACTTTACATTAATTCAAAATAATGAAGAGCTCGCTCAGGTTTGTCAGTTAGCGCGTCAGCAAAGTGCGGTCTCTTTAGATACCGAATTTATGCGGGTATCGACCTATTATCCTAAATTAGGATTAATTCAACTTTATGATGGTGAACGAGTTTCATTGATCGATCCTTTATCCATTACTGATTTTTCACCTTTTGTGGAATTATTACGTGATCAGCAGGTGACAAAAATTTTGCATGCTTGTAATGAAGATTTATTGGTTTTCTTACAAGAGTTTGATGCACTTCCACAACCTATGATGGATACACAAATCATGGCGCGTTTTTTAGGTTTTGCTAATTCAGCGGGCCTAGCCAAACTTGTGTTGCATTATTTGGGCGTTGAAATGGATAAAGGGGCAACGCGTACAAATTGGCTAAAACGTCCACTTTCCCCCGTACAGCTACAATATGCTGCAGGGGATGTATGGTATCTCTTGCCGGTCTATCAAAAAATGCAAATAGAATTAGCACAATCACCTTGGCTTCAAGCGGTAATTGATGATTGCCAGCTTGCGATCTCAAAAACCACTAAATTAGACGATCGCGATCCAAATAAAGCTTATTTAGATATTCCAAATGTTTGGAAATTGAATCCGCTCGAATTAGCGCGTTTACAGTTATTGGCAAAGTGGCGACAAGAAACGGCAATGGCACGAAATTTAGCCCTTTCTTATGTGGTGAAATCGGATAACCTTTGGAAAGTCGCAAAAAACAATCCTCGTAATACATCAGAAATGCTAGCGCTGGGATTATCTGAAAATGAAGTGCGTGTACGTGGCAAAAAAATGCTTCAATTATTAGCACAAAGCCGCCGAATTTCCCCTTATGATTATCCTAAACGTTTAGTACGTATTGTGGATGATCCTCGTTATAAAAAGGCAATTCGATTGTTACAAGAAAAAGCCTATGAACTGACACCAAAAGGATTAACTCTTGATATTCTGGCAAGTAAACGAAATTTAGAAGATCTTATAAAATGGGTTTGGCTAAAAAATGAAGATATGACCAAACAGCCCGATCTACTTTTAGGGTGGAGAAGAGAGATTGGCTTGAAGCTGGTTGAATACTTAAAATCCGTAGAGTAGCCAGTAAAAACAATCCTAAAAATAACCGCACTTTGAATTATCAAAAGTGCGGTTATTTTCTTTAGTGTTTTACAACGAAGGCTTTAATTAAGCTTGAGTTGCTTGGATTGCAGTTAATGCGATGGTGTATATGATATCATCCACTAATGCACCACGAGATAAGTCATTAACCGGTTTACGCATACCTTGAAGCATTGGACCCACGGCCACTAAATCAGCAGAACGTTGTACCGCTTTATAGCCGATGTTACCAGCGTTGATATCAGGGAATACAAATACGTTAGCTTGACCTGCCACTTTAGAGTTTGGTGCTTTAGATGCTGCTACATCTTTCATTACCGCCGCATCGTATTGTAATGGGCCATCAATTAATAAATCAGGACGTTTTTCTTGTGCAATACGCGTTGCTTCTTTCACTTTCTCTACAGATTGGCCTGAACCAGAAGTACCGGTTGAGTAAGAAAGCATTGCGACTTTCGGGTTTAAACCAAATGCTTTTGCAGATTCAGCAGATTGAATTGCGATTTCAGCAAGTTGTTCAGCGGTTGGCTCTGGGTTTACTGCACAGTCCCCATACACTAATACTTGGTCTGGTAATAACATGAAGAATACAGACGAGATAATTGAGCTACCTGGTGCTGTTTTGATGATTTGCATCGGTGGACGAATGGTATTGGCAGTGGTGTGAACGGCACCAGAGACTAAACCATCTACTTCGCCCGCCTCTAACATCATCGTACCTAATACAACGGTGTCTTCTAATTGCGCGCGTGCTTGTTCTTCCGTTAAACCTTTAGATTTACGTAATTCAACTAAACGAGCAACGTAGTTTTCACGTACATCAGCTGGATTGATGATTGTTACGTCAGCACCTAAAGTCACGCCTTGTTCTGCAGCGATTTTTTTCACAGATTCTGGATCCGCTAATAATACCGATTTTGCGATACCACGTTCAGCACAGATAGCTGCCGCTTTAACTGTACGAGGTTCATCACCTTCTGGTAATACGATGGTTTTACCTGCTTTGCGTGCTAAATCGGTTAATTTGAAACGGAATGCTGCTGGAGAAATACGTGCTTCACGAGCAAGTGGTGCAGAGATTGCATTCGCTAATGCTTGAGCATCTAAGGTTTTAATTTTGTCTGCTTGCGCACCAAATACACCTAAGATTTCAGAGTTGTTCACTCCGCCAAATTCTGAAGCAACGGCTTCTACTAATGTGCCTTCTTCATTGTTTGCCACTAAGATAATTTGTGCATCTAAAGTTTGTGCAATCGCGAAGTTTAAGCTATTTGCAAAAGGCGCTTGAGCTGAAGGTTGAACACCTTTAACAACCACTAAATTTGCATTTAATGCTTGGAAATCAGCAACGATTTTTTCTAATAACACGTCTTTTTGATTATTGGCGATTAATGCTTGAGCGGCTTTTATATCTTCTACTGCATTGAATACGACAGCGCCTGTTGTTTTAGCTGCGTCTAATGCTGTCGCTAAATTTGCTTCTGCGCTAGTTGGAATAAGAATAACTGCTTTAGTCATTTTGATATACCTTTTAATGAATGAAAAAACCTGCTGATTTCTCAGCAGGTTTGAAGGAAGTTGATTAGCCCGCTAAACGTGCTGTATCTTGTGCAATTACTAATTCTTCGTTAGTTGGAAGAACGATCGCTTTGAATGCAGAGTCATCAGCAGTGATTACGCCTGATTTGCCAAAGCGAGCAGCAAGGTTACGTTCTTGGTCTAATTTGATACCAAATAATTTTAAGTGGCCTAATGCTAATTCACGAACGTGAGCTGAGTTTTCACCGATACCACCCGTAAATGCGATGGCATCTAAGTGATCATCACCTAAAATAGCCATGTATGCACCGATGTATTTCGCTAAACGGTAGCTGTAAACATCTAATGCACGTTTTGCTTCTGGTTTAGAGGCGTCGTCGTAGTTATCTTCTGCATAACGACAGTCGCTCGTTACTTCAGTTAAACCTAAAAGACCTGATTTTTTCACTAAGGTCTCTTCGATTTGATCCATTGACATGCCTAAGTTTTTGTATAGATAGAAAACGATCGCAGGGTCGATGTCACCACAACGTGTACCCATGACTAAACCTTCTAACGGGGTTAAACCCATAGAAGTATCGATACATTTACCGTGACGAACCACAGAAACAGAACCACCGTTGCCTAAGTGACAGATGATTGCGTTTACTTGGTCTGCCGGTTTGCCTACGTATTCAGCGACTTCACGAGAAACGAAGTAGTGGCTAGTACCGTGTGCACCGTAGCGACGTACGCCGTGTTCTTTGTAAAGTGAGTATGGAAGTGCATAGAGATATGCTTCTTCAGGCATAGTTTGGTGGAATGCTGTATCAAAAACGACAACGTTCTTATCTTTTAAGTGTGGGAATGTTTTGAATGCTTCTCGGATACCGATTAAGTGAGCAGGGTTGTGAAGTGGAGCAAATTGTGCTGCATCTTCAATACCTTTAACTACCTCATCTGTTACGATAACAGATTGAGTGTATTTCTCACCACCGTGAACGATACGGTGACCAATCGAGGTGATAGAGTTTTTAAGCTCATCAGTCATAATGTTTGACGCGATGAAGTTAAGTGCTTCAGTGTGCGCTGCACCAGCACCTAAATCTGCGCTACCTTTTTCACCGTTAAGTTTCCATTTGATACGAGCTTCAGGAAGATAAAATGCTTCTGCTAAGCCTGATAATTTTTCTTCACCTGTTGCAGGATCAAGGATTGCAAATTTTAATGAAGAACTACCACAGTTAAGGATGAGAACAAGTTTTGACATAGGAACCCTATTTTTGATTGAGGTTAATAAAAATCCATTCAAAGGAACAGACTACAAATCTTGCATAGAATACACCTTTTGGCGTATAAAATAAATTAACTGGAGGGTAAAATTACGATCTTTTATTAGAAAAGTTGAAAATTTCAACAATTTCTAGTCAGGGATGACAATTAAACCTAAACTAGAGTATTATAAGTGCGGTTATTTTCAAGGATGTTTTTATGTCATCATTTTTTTCAACCTTAAAACAAGGGCAAATTTATTTGCAAACGTGGCCATTAGAAGCGAAGCTCGGCATGATTTTTCCCGAAAATCGCATTATTAAAGCCACAAAATTTGCACAAAAATTTATGCCTTTTATGGCAGTATTTGCGGTGGTCTGGCAGCAACTTTATGCCAAAGCAGATCTTACTGCATTTTCGCTTGCTATTTTGACCGCACTTTGTGCGTTAGCTATGCCATTTCAAGGTTTATATTGGTTGGGGAAACGAGCAAAATCACCCTTAGAGCCGCAAAGTTCTCAGTGGTTTTATGAGATTAGTGAACGTTTAAGAAAACAACATGAAAGTTTGCCAACTGTGCAAGATAAACCGACATATCAGCACTTGGCAGAAGTACTACAAAAGGCACAGCAAAAATTAGACAAAGCATTTTGGCAGGAAATCTAGCCAATTGCTTCAAATTTAATTGACGCAAACGTTTTCCTTTTATGTTTTTTTATGTAAAATACTGCGGTCGCAATGGCGACCTTTTTTAATTGAGAGACTATTTAATGATTGATTATATTATCATTGGCATCATCGCATTTTCGATTATCGTGAGTTTATTACGTGGATTTGTGCGAGAGGTGATGTCCCTTGCAAGCTGGGTCGTTGCATTTATTGTCGCTAGCCAATTTTATCCTTATCTTGCCACTTATCTTACTCAAATCGAATCTGACTACGTGCGTAATGGCACAGCAATCGGTATTTTATTTGTTTTAACCTTAATCGTAGGTGGCATTGTTAATTATGTGATTAGCCAATTAGTGGATAAAACAGGACTTACTGGAACAGATCGTGTTCTCGGTGCGGCATTTGGCTTAATTCGTGGGGCGTTAATCGTTGCTGCGATCTTATTCTTCTTGGATACCTTCACTAACTTTGAACAAACCGATTGGTGGAAAGAATCAAAATTAATTCCTCATTTCGGCTTCATTATTGAATGGTTCTTCCAACAACTACAAGCAAGTTCTAGTTTTTTAAACTCAACTTTTAAACAATAAGGTAGTCAATCAGTATGTGTGGAATCGTCGGTATCGTTAGCCAAAATCCGGTTAATGAATCCATTTATGCAGCATTAACGTTATTACAGCATCGAGGTCAAGATGCGGCGGGGATTGTCACAATCGATGATGAAAACCGCTTTCGTTTGCGTAAGGCTAATGGCCTTGTAAGTGATGTGTTCAGACAAGAGCATATGTTACGTTTACAAGGTCATGCAGGCCTCGGACATGTACGTTATCCAACCGCCGGCAGTTCAAGTGTATCTGAAGCTCAGCCTTTCTATGTTAACTCACCTTATGGTTTAAGCCTTGTTCACAATGGTAACTTAACCAACTCAACCGAATTAAAAGATAAATTATTTAAAGAAGCGCGTCGTCATATAAATACCAATTCGGATTCAGAGCTTCTTCTCAATATTCTTGCTAATCATTTGGATAGAGTGAATAAATACCATCTCGATCCACAAGACATTTTCGATGCAATTCGTGCGACACACAAAGATATTCGTGGTGCATATGCATGCTTAGCGATGATTATCGGACATGGTATGGTGGCATTTCGCGATCCGTTTGGCATTCGTCCACTCGTGTTAGGTAAACGAGAAGAAAATGGCTTTGTGGAATATATGTTTGCTTCTGAAAGTGTGGCATTAGACGTCGCAGGTTTTGAATTAGTGCGTGATGTTGCACCGGGTGAGGCGATTTATGTGACCTTTGATGGCCAGCTTTATGCTGAGCAGTGTGCAGAAAGTGCGGTCTTAAATCCATGTATTTTTGAATACGTGTACTTTGCTCGTCCTGATTCAACAATAGACGGTGTGTCTGTCTATGCGGCACGTGTTCACATGGGCGAACATTTAGGCAAAAAAATTGCAAAAGAATGGGTTGAGGAAGCAGACAATATTGATGTGGTGATTCCAGTTCCGGAAACTTCAACAGATATTGCTTTACAGATTGCGAAAATCTTAGGCAAACCTTATCGTCAAGGCTTTGTGAAAAACCGCTATGTTGGCCGTACATTTATTATGCCGGGCCAAGCACAACGTATTAGTTCAGTCCGTCGGAAGCTCAATACGATTAAAGCAGAATTTAAAGATAAAAATGTGTTATTAGTTGATGATTCCATTGTTCGTGGCACAACATCCGAACAAATCGTGAGTATGGCTAGAGCAGCGGGTGCGAAGAAAATTTACTTTGCATCAGCCGCACCAGAAATTCGTTACCCGAATGTGTACGGCATTGATATGCCAACAAAACAAGAACTTATTGCCTATGGCCGTAATGTTGACGAAATTGCGAAATTAATTGGCGTAGATAAATTGGTTTTCCAAGATCTTGAGGCGTTAACTGAATCAGTACGCCAAGAAAACCCAGCCATTCAAGGCTTTGATTGTTCTGTCTTTACTGGCGAATATATCACCGGCGATATCACACCAGAATATCTTGATAGCATTGCTTCTCAACGTAGTGATTCGGCAAAGAAAAAACGTGAAAAAGATGCAAGTAACCTTGAAATTCATAATGAAGGTTAATCGAGTTTGAGATCGTAAAAAAGCACTAAATTCAATGAAGCGTTTAGTGCTTTTTCTTTTTGATTAGATATAAAGAAAAATGACCGCACTTGATATATTCAAAGTGCGGTCATTTTTTAATGTATTTTAGTCTTTATAAAAATCATTATAAAGTGTACTTTCAAATTGCACGAGTGGAGCGCGTTTCGTTTTACTTTCTAAATCGCCAGTGGAGTAACCATTGATGAATTGAACGAAAGCTACTTTTTCACCTCGCGCATTGGTCATAAAACCAGCAAGGTTATAAACGCCTTTTAATGAGCCTGTTTTCGCGATGACATTTTTAACCAATGGTGGATTAATTAAGCCGCCGCGTCCACTGATGGTTCCATCTACACCTGCAATCGGGAAAGTTTCCATTAAATGCAGTGTATCTTCATTTTTAGCGATGTACTCCAAAACAGAAAGCATGGTTTTCGGTGCAACCAAATTGTGACGAGAAAGGCCAGAACCATCAGCTAAAATGCTATTGCCAAATTTAATACCTTGTTTTTGTAATACTGATTTAACCGCCAATGTACCTAATTGGAATGAAGCAGGGCGCTTATAGTAATTGTAGGCTACCGCTCTAAATAAAGCATCTGCAATCTGGTTATCCGATTTTTTCATCATTTTTTTTAATAACTCAGGCAGCGGTTTTGATAAATGCTGTGCAAGTTTTTGCCCTTGCTGTGGTTTTTGAGGCTGTTTTACTTTACCCGAAAATTCGATGCCAAGACGTTTTAATTGGCGTTGAATAATGGCAGCTGCATAGGCATCTGGATCTTGTACTGCAAAACTAAGCCCAAAAGGTTTTGCTTGACGCGCAATACAGCCTTTTACTTGATAGCGATTATTGTCATGAACGACAACGTCTAATTGGCAATAACCGGCTTCTTGTTGATCTGCAATATATACTTGCCCGAAAACTTGAATCGGGAATTGAGCAGGAACGTTAATTTTTACGGTTTCACCTACAGGTTGATTCGCATCCAGTTCTGCATAGAAACAGTTATTATCGATATTTGCTGCAGCAGGAGGGGAGTTAAAGCACATGGTGAGATCGTTCCAAATCCAACCTAACCCACGGTCATGGCTAGCAAATACAGAGGTATCTAAAATAAGATCTCCATTGATTTTCTGAATGCCTTGGTTCTTTAAATTGGCTAATAGGCTATAAAGTTGTCCACTGGTCAGATCAGGATCGCCAGTAAACTGCACAACAAGATCGCCTTCTAAAACATTATTCTGAATTTTTCCGTTACTTAAAAGTGATGTTTCAAACTGAAAGGCATCACCTAATACCAATTTAGCAGCGACAGCTGTAAAAACTTTTTGCGTACTGGCAGGCAACATAAACGTTGAACCATTGTAATCCGCGATAATTTGATCTTTATTGAGGTTTTTGGCAATGATACTGGCAGAAGCACCTTCCGGTAAGTATTGGGTGATAGAAGCCACATTAACTTCAGCCATAGAGGAAAAAGAAAAGCCGAGTGTGATAAATGCCGCTTTAAGTGCGGTCGAAATAGAAGATTTTTTAGTCATTTTAGTTCTGTTATGGTTGCTATTTTTCTCAAGACGGGTAATAATAAGCCCCGAACTCAATTGAGTAAATCATTTTTTATTTTTCATTGGCTACGGCAAGGTTGCAAGACGTTGTCGTGGTTTTGTTTTTACCAAATTTCAAGGAAAAAGAATGAAACAAATTCCAATGACCGTGCGCGGTGCGGAGTTATTACGAGAAGAATTAGATTTCTTAAAAAATGAGCGTCGCCCAGAAATTATCAAGGCGATTGCTGAAGCACGTGAGCACGGCGACTTAAAAGAAAATGCAGAATATCACGCCGCGCGTGAGCAACAAGGTTTTTGCGAGGGACGTATTCAAGAGATTGAAGGCAAACTTGCAAATTGTCAGGTTATCGATGTCACTAAATTGCCGAATAACGGTAAAGTTATTTTTGGTGCCACAGTTGTATTAGTGAATACCGATACCGATGAAGAAGTGACTTATCAAATCGTAGGTGATGATGAGGCAGATATTAAATCAGGTTTGATTTCTGTGAATTCACCGATTGCCCGAGGTTTGATAGGCAAAGAGTTGGATGATACTGTGAATATCACCACACCAGGTGGAACGGTTGAGTTCGAGATTATTGAAGTTAATTACATCTAAAAAAACATCCCCTCAAATTGAGGGGATAACAATTATTTACGAGGTAGCTGTATTTTGCCTTCTTCGCTTGGTCTATAAAGAACCAAAATATGTCCGATAGTTTGAACGTTAGATGATTGTGTTTCACGCACGATCGCATCGATGATCAGTTGTTTGGTTTCACGATCTGCACCAGCAATTTTCACTTTGATGAGTTCGTGATGATTTAATGCATTATCGATTTCGGCCAACACCCCTTCGGTTAAGCCGTTACCGCCAAGCATGACGACAGGACTAAGGTGATGAGCGAGTCCTTTTAAAAATTGTTTTTGTTTTGTTGATAAAATTGTCATAAGGAGTCCTTTAATAAAATGAATATTTGTCATGAAGAGACCGAAAAAAGCGGTCAGAAAAAATGTGGTTTTTCAGCACTTTTTGGTAAGTCTAGCCTTGAATTTGGCAGATTGTACCCAAATATAGATGAAACTACTACAAAAAATAGTACAAAAGATAGAGTTTATGGGAAAGAAAAAACGTTCAGCGAGTTCTTCTCGTTGGCTAAACGAACATTTTAAAGATCCGTTTGTTCAGAAAGCACACAAGCAAAAATTACGCTCTCGTGCTTACTTTAAACTAGATGAGATTCAACAAACAGATAAATTGTTCAAGCCAGGAATGACCGTAGTTGATCTCGGTGCTGCTCCAGGAGGTTGGTCACAATATGTCGTGAGCCAAATCGGTGGAAAAGGAAGAGTCATTGCGTGCGATATTTTGGATATGAATCCAATTGTCGGCGTTGATTTTTTACAAGGCGATTTCCGTGATGAAAACGTGCTGAATGCATTATTAGAACGTGTTGGGGAAGCTAAAGTTGATGTAGTGATGTCCGATATGGCACCGAATTTTAGTGGTATGCCATCGGTTGATATTCCGCGAGCAATGTATTTAGTGGAACTGGCTTTAGATATGTGTAAGCAAGTTTTGGCGAAAAAAGGCAGTTTTGTGGTCAAAGTATTCCAGGGGGAAGGCTTCGATGAGTATTTGCGTGAAATTCGTTCACTGTTTAGTGTGGTAAAAGTACGTAAGCCAGAGGCCTCTCGTGGACGTTCGCGCGAAGTTTATATTGTAGCGAGTGGTTATAAAGGTGAATAATTGCTTTGATAGCTTTTCATTGTGTCACGGATGAGATAGTATCTCGTTTTATTTTAATTAACTTAAGAAAGGCAGGTTAAACCTTGAACGATATGGTCAAAAATCTAGTTCTATGGGTTGTGGTCGCAGTTGTCATGATGACGGCTTACCAAAGTTTTAACTCCAATGGCGTGAGTGACTCAACAGATTACACAACTTTTGTGTATGATGTGAGTAATAGTCAAGTGAAAGAAGCGCGTTTTGATGCGAATGAAATCACTGTGACCAAAAATGACGGTTCTAAATATATGACCGTCATGCCACCGTTGGAAGATAAAAAACTCTTAGATGACTTATTAAATAAAAAAGTCAAAATCGAAGGTACGCCTTTTGAAAAACGTAGTTTACTATCACAAATTTTGATTTCTTGGTTCCCGATGCTATTCCTTGTTGGGGTATGGGTTTTCTTCATGCGCCAAATGCAAGGTGGTGGCGGCAAAGCCATGAGCTTTGGTAAAAGCCGCGCGAAAATGCTGAACCAAGACCAAATCAAAGTCACTTTTGCAGATGTCGCAGGTTGTGATGAAGCAAAAGAAGAAGTGGGTGAAGTGGTCGATTTCTTGCGTGAACCGAAAAAATTCCAAAATCTAGGTGGTAAAATTCCAAAAGGTATTTTGATGGTTGGCCCTCCTGGTACAGGTAAAACTTTATTAGCTAAGGCTATTGCGGGTGAAGCAAAAGTACCTTTCTTTACGATTTCAGGTTCTGACTTTGTGGAGATGTTTGTGGGTGTTGGTGCTTCTCGTGTACGTGATATGTTTGAGCAAGCGAAGAAAAATGCACCATGCTTAATCTTTATTGATGAAATCGATGCGGTAGGCCGCCAACGTGGAGCAGGCTTAGGTGGTGGGCACGATGAGCGTGAACAAACCCTTAACCAGATGTTAGTTGAAATGGATGGTTTCGGTGGTAACGAAGGCGTAATCGTTATTGCCGCAACGAACCGTCCAGATGTACTTGACCCTGCATTAACTCGTCCAGGCCGTTTTGACCGTCAAGTTGTCGTAGGTTTACCTGATGTTAAAGGTCGTGAGCAAATTTTAAAAGTACACATGCGTAAAGTCCCTGTGGCTGATGATGTAGATGCGATGACACTTGCTCGTGGTACACCAGGTTATTCAGGTGCGGATTTAGCGAACTTGGTTAATGAAGCGGCATTATTTGCTGCTCGTAGCAATAAACGCACTGTATCGATGCTTGAGTTTGAAAAAGCCAAAGATAAGATCAATATGGGACCTGAACGTCGCACTATGATCATGACGGATAAACAAAAAGAATCGACTGCGTACCATGAAGCAGCTCACGCGATTGTGGGTTACTTAGTGCCTGAACATGATCCTGTACACAAAGTCACGATTATTCCTCGTGGCCGCGCATTAGGCGTGACTTTCTTCTTGCCTGAAGGCGATCAAATTAGTATCAGCCAAAAACAATTAGAAAGTAAACTTTCAACGCTTTATGCAGGACGTTTAGCAGAAGATTTGATTTACGGTGAAGAAAATATTTCGACTGGTGCATCTAACGATATTAAAGTGGCAACCAATATTGCACGTAATATGGTGACCCAATGGGGCTTCTCAGATAAACTCGGTCCGATTCTTTATACCGAAGATGAAGGCGAAGTATTCTTAGGTCGCTCAATGGCGAAAGCAAAACATATGTCTGATGAAACGGCACATGCGATTGATGAAGAAGTACGTGCGATTGTAAATCGTAACTATGCGAGAGCAAGACAGATTTTGATCGACAATATGGATATTCTTCACGCCATGAAAGATGCGTTAGTGAAATATGAAACCATTGAAGAAGAACAAATCAAACAGCTAATGAATCGTGAGCCTGTTACACCACCATCTGGTTGGGAAGATAACAAAGACACGAGCTCGAAAGCTAAGCCGCAAGAAGAAACCACTGAAAGTGCGGTTAATCATTCAGAAGATTCTGAAGAGTAAGAATAAAGCCTTCCTAATTAGGAAGGCTTTTTTATTTATAATGTCATTCTTTTCATCACTATATTCCGTTATAATCTAGCCTTTAAAATTTGATTTAAAAATTGACCGCACTTTATGAAACTTTATGCGAATAACAAATGTCTAGATTTATCATTTCCTCAAATTATGGGAATTTTGAATTTCACGCCCGATTCATTTTCAGATAACGGACAGTTTTTTAGTCTAGACAAGGCATTATTTCAAGTTGAAAAAATGCTCAAAGAAGGTGCAACAATTATTGATATTGGCGGGGAATCAACTCGACCAATGGCAGAAGAAGTGCCTAAAACTGAAGAGTTGCAACGAGTGATACCTCTTGTTGAAGCCGTGCAAAAACGTTTTGATTGTTGGATTTCAGTGGATACCTCTAAAGCAATAGTTATGCAAGAAGCGGCTAAGGTTGGCATGGATTTAATCAATGATATTCGTGCTCTACGTGAACCTGGTGCACTCGAAATAGCAGGACAGTTGAATTTACCAACTTGTATCATGCACATGCAGGGGCAGCCACGTACAATGCAAGTAAATCCACATTACGATGATGTGGTTCAAGATGTTTATCAGTTTTTAGAAACTCGGACTCAAGCTTGTCTAGAGGCAGGAATTGCTAAAGAAAATATTATTTGGGATATGGGGTTTGGTTTTGGTAAGACCGTGCAGCATAATTATAAACTTTTACAGCAGTTAGCTCACTTTTGTGAAAGTGGTTATCCCATTTTAGCAGGCCTTTCACGTAAATCGATGATTGGTGCCGTATTAGATAAGCTCGTAACTGAACGAGTTGTGGGAAGTGTAGCTGGCGCACTAATTGCTGCACAAAATGGAGCGAAAATTTTACGCGTACATGATGTGGCTGCAACGGCAGATGCTTTGAAAGTATGGCAAGCAACGCAACAAGCGTAAGAATAGATTTTATATGTTGTAGAATAAATGATTTCTGCAACATCAATTATTCAAATTTATTAAGGAATAAATATGGCAAATCGTAAATATTTTGGTACAGATGGCGTACGCGGTAAAGTGGGTACTTATCCAATCACGCCAGATTTCGCATTGAAATTAGGTTGGGCTGCGGGTAAGGTTTTAGCTTCTCAAGGTTCTCGCACGGTATTAATCGGAAAAGATACTCGTATTTCAGGTTATATGTTGGAATCAGCTCTTGAAGCAGGTTTAGCTGCAGCTGGCTTAACTGCTGCATTTACTGGTCCAATGCCAACCCCTGCCGTAGCGTATTTAACTCGTACGTTCCGTTTAGAAGCGGGCATTGTCATTTCTGCATCACATAACCCTTACTATGATAATGGAATTAAATTCTTCTCTGCGGAAGGAACAAAATTACCAGACCATATTGAAGAGGCTATTGAAGCCATGCTCGATCAGCCAATGGATTGCGTTGAATCAGCTGAATTAGGTAAGGCTCGTCGTATTAACGATGCGGCAGGTCGTTATATTGAATTTTGTAAGAGTACATTCCCGGCTCATCTTGGTTTAGATGGTTATAAAATCGTAGTCGATTGTGCAAATGGTGCGACCTATCATATTGCACCAAATGTATTACGTGAATTAGGCGCGGAAGTGATTGAAATTGGAACTGATCCAAACGGAATCAATATCAATGAAAAATGTGGTGCAACTGATGTAAAAGCATTACAGGAAAAAGTGCTTGAAACTAAAGCGGATGTTGGTCTTGCTTATGATGGTGATGGTGACCGTATTATGATGGTGGATCACTTAGGTAATAAAGTAGATGGTGACCAAATCCTTTTCATTATTGCTCGTGAAGCTTTACGTTCAGGTCAATTAAAAGGTGGCGTAGTGGGTACATTAATGAGTAATATGAGCTTAGAGATTGCTTTAAAAATGTTAGGTGTACCTTTTGTGCGAGCCAACGTTGGCGACCGTTATGTGCTAGAAAAAATGGTAGAACATAACTGGACGCTAGGCGGAGAAAACTCAGGCCATATCATTATTGCTGATAAAAATACGACAGGTGATGGTATTATTGCATCACTAGCTGTATTAAGCGCAATGGTTCAACATCGTTTATCTTTAAATGAGCTTGCAAGTGCGGTGAAATTGTTCCCTCAAGTACTGATTAATGTTCGTTTTGCGGGCGGTGCAAATCCATTAGAAAGTGAAGCAGTAAAAGCGGTAGCCGCTGATGTGGAAAAACGCTTAGAAGGTAAAGGTCGAATTTTACTGCGTAAGTCAGGTACAGAGCCACTTATTCGCGTAATGGTGGAATGTGAAGACGGCGCACTTGCAAAACAATGTGCAGAAGAAATTGCAGAAGCAGTTAATGCGAATTAATTGAATGGGGGCTTGCCCCCATTTTTGATCATAAAATTTATCTTTTATTATTTTTAGGAAAGCAAAGAGATGAAAGTTTTTATTATGCGACATGGGGAAGCTGAAGTAGTGGCTTCATCAGATGAGACTCGGCGTTTAACCGACTATGGACGCAAACAATCAATATCACAAGGTCTATGGCTTAAAACACATCTAAATTCAACCGCACTTTCAGTTCAGAAAGTGATTGTCAGTCCTTATGTTCGTGCTCAAGAAACGTTTGAGCTTGTCAATTCAGCGTTAGACAATATTCTTAATGATGTTGAAACTTGGAGTGGGATTACACCTTATGGGAATGCGACGCTGGTAGCAGATTATTTATCTGTTTTGCAGGAACAAGGCATTGAAAGTGTTTTGCTCGTTTCTCATTTACCTTTAGTAGGAAGTATTGTTTCAGAGCTTTATGGTAAGCGAAATCCAATTAGTTTTTATCCCTCAACGATTGTTCAAATCGACTGGAATGGTGAAAAAGGTACGATTGAAACCTATCATTATCCTAAAGAGAATAGCTAAAATTGATTGAAGATAATGCGAAAAATGAAGTCTTATGTGATTTACTTTTTTAAACTATAACTATATTTAACATTAGTGTTCACGAATAAAATTAACACCTAGAAAGAGTTAATTTCTAGGTGTTTTTTAAAATTTTTTTTGATAGACTGAAAGTGAGCTATAACTGAATAGCTTAAATTAGCCACTATAATGATACAAGGAGAGTAGTTATGAAAAATAATATCGAAGATAAAGCAACTGAAGTAAAAGATACGACAGTGAATGCTGTAGCACAAGTTAAAGATGCATTATTTGCAGCGGCTAACTATATTAAAGATGCAGTGACACATAAAGCGTCTGAGGCAAAAGAAGTGGTCGAAGACAAAGCTACTGAAGTGAAAGATGTAACTGAAGATAAAGTATCTGAAGTAAGAAAAACAGTTTCAGAAGCAAAAGATGAAGCTGCAGACAAAGCAGCCGAGCTAAAAGATGCAGCTGAAGACAAAGTTGCTGAAGTGAAAGATGCGGCTGAAGATAAAGCAAAAGAAGTAAAAAAAGCAGTTTCAGAAGCAAAAGATGAAGCAGCAGATAAAGCAGCTGAGCTAAAAGATGCAGCTGAAGATAAAGCTGTAGAAGCAAAAGAAGCGGCTTCAGAAGCAAAAGATACAGTTGTAGACAAAGTAGTTAAATTCAAAGATGCAGTTGTAGATAAAGTTGCTGAAGTAAAAAATGCAGTTTTTGAAGCAAAAGATGAAGCGGCTGATAAAGCGGCTGAGTTAAAAGATGAAGCTGAAGATAAAGCATCTGAGCTAAAAGATGCAGCTGAAGATAAAGCTGTAAAAGTAAAAGAAGCTGTCGAAGATAAAGTTGCTGAAGTAAAAGATTCGCTTTCAGAGGCAAAAGATGTAATGTCTTCTAAAGTTGAAGCTGCAAAAGATGCAACAGTAAGCGCGGCATTACAAGTTAAAGATGCTGTGGTTGCAGCAGCTAACTATGTTAAACATGTTGCGGAAAATAAAATGACTGAAGCAAAAGATGCTGTGTGCTCTAAAGCAGAGGAAGTAAAAAATGTAGATTCTGAAACAAAAGATCAATCTGCAGCCGTAAAAAAGTAACTGAAAAGTAAAAGCAATGGGTAAGGATTATTCAAATTAACTGAGTTGTGTTGTTCAAAAAAAACACAAAAAAGTAATTTTTTATCTTTACAAAAAATAAAATTTTTATAATGAACTTTTTTAAAGGTCATTTAAGTTCAGGGGTTTATAGTTGTTTTGTTGAGGTATTATAAAGCAACTGTATCTCTAGAAATGTAAATTTTTTTGGAAGATGTTTTATTTTAAGTTTTTTTACGTAAACTAGATCACACAAAGCAAATAGCTTTGGATTAATTCTTAATTATAAAATGGAGAATGACAATGAAAAAATCAGTATTAGCTGTATTAGTATTAGGTGCATCTTTAGCCGTAACTGGTTGTTTCGATAAACAAGAAACAGCTCAAAAAGTTGAAGCAGCAAAAGATGCAACAGCAAATGCAGCAACACAAGTTAAAGATGCAGCAAAAGAAGTTGCAACTGATGTTAAAAATGCGGCAATTGACGCAAAAGATTCAGCTGCAAATAAAATGGCTGAAACAAAAGAAGCAGTAGCTGATAAAGCTTCAGAAATGAAAGATGCTGCTGCAAATAAAATGGCTGAGGCAAAAGATGCAATGTCTTCTAAAATGGAAGAAGTAAAAAATGCAGCTTCTGAAGAAAAAGATGCTGTAGTAGATAAAGCAGCTGAAATGAAAGATGCCGCAGCAGATAAAGTAGCTGAAATGAAAGATGCAGCAGCAGATAAAATGGCTGAAGCAAAAGACGCAATGTCTTCTAAAATGGAAGAAGTAAAAAATTCAGCTTCTGAAGCAAAAAATGCAGCGGCGGATAAAGCGGCTGAAGCTAAAGATGCTGCAGCCGATAAAGCAGCTGAAGTGAAAGATGCTGTGACTAAATAATTAAACTTTTGTAAAATGAAAACCTATCAGAGATTATCTGGTAGGTTTTTTCTTTTGGAGCAATAAAATGTTATGTGCAATTTATAAAAGTTTACGTAAGCCAGGCTGCTACCTCTATATTTCGAAACGAGATGATTTTTCAGCTGTACCAGACGTATTAATGCAAAGTTTTGGTAAGCCTCAGTTTCTTATGCCATTTAATTTGAAAGGAAGCAAACCGCTTGTTCATGCAAATAAAAACGAGGTAATGGAAAAAATTACTCAGCAAGGATTTTATCTCCAAATGCCAAAACAAGATGATGGCTTATTTAATAGTTTGAGTGAGATCAAATAAGCTTTTTATTTTTTCCTAAAAATCTCCAAATCTTGCTTTATCTCAATATTTTCTTCAAAAAACTCCTTTAAAATTCACCAGACTTTTAAAAGGAGAATGAAAATGAGTAGTTTCTTTGTGGCAGGTACAGATACCAACGTGGGCAAGACCACCGCCTGCCGTGCCATTATTCAGGCATTACAAGCAAAGGGCGTGCGAATTGTGGGTTATAAGCCGATTGCTTGTAGCTGTGAAGAGGGTATCTATCCTGTCGAAAATCAGTCTAATGAATCCCAAACAGATTATGATGCTGAAAATAATTCAGATGTGTTAACTTTAATGGATGCAACGAATGAGCCAGTATCTTATCAAGAAGTAAATAGCTATACTTTTACTCATTCCTTGCCGATGCTGACTCGAGATAAATCACGCATTAAATTAAGCAAGATTGATCAGGCTTTAACGACATTAGTGAAAAAATATCAATCCGTTGTAGTAGAAGGTTCATTTGGCTTACTCACCCCCATGGCAGAAGGTAAAAGCTTTGCTGATTGGGTTGTTGAGCATAAAATGCCTATTGTATTGGTTGTTGGCATTAAGGAAGGCTGTATCAACCATGCACTACTTACCGCTCAAGTAATTAAACAACTTGGCGTGCCTTTACTGGGTTGGATTGCGAATCGAATTAATCCTTGCTTGGGGCATTACAAAGAAGTTATAGAGATTTTAGAAGCTCAGATTGATGCGCCATTGTTAGGGAAAATTCCTTATATCCATAAACCAGAATCCCAAGAGTTAGGAGATTATTTAACAAATATCGATCGTTTAATGTATATGCAGACAGAATTAGTTAAATAGTCACTTTAAATAAAAAGTAAAAGTGCGGTTAAAACTTATTAGATTTTAACCGCACTTTTTTATTCTTCATCTTCAGAGAGTTCTTTTTTCAGAATATCCTCTTCCGCTAGGCTAGATAAACGAGCAATGGCATTACGGTAAGATATTTCAAGGGTTTCTCGACTGGTTGCAATAACCCCTTGATCCACTAAGAATCCATCATTTACATCATATACCCAGCCATGCAAGGAGAGTTTTTGTCCACGTTCCCAAGCGCTTTTTACGATAGATGTGCGTCCTAGGTTATAAACTTGTTCTGCAACATTGATTTTAGTGAGCATATCGGAGCGTTTTTCTGCTGAAAGATTGCCTAATAGGTGTCCGTGTTTAAACCAAATATCACGAATATGGAGCAACCAGTTATTGATCAATCCAAGATCTTGATCTTGCATAGCGGCTTTGATACCACCACAATTGGTATGGCCACAGATAATGATATGTTCAATTTTGAGTACATCAACGGCATATTGCACAACCGAAAGACAGTTAAAATCGGTATGAATAACTTGATTGGCTACATTACGATGAACAAATAACTCGCCAGGTTCAAGATTTGTTAGTTTTTCGGCTGGAACTCGGCTATCAGAGCAGCCAATCCAAAGATAATGAGGCGTTTGGTGATCGGCAAGTTCTTTAAAATAAGTGGAGTTTTCTTCTTTCATTCTTTGCGCCCAACTGTAGTTGTTAGCAAAGAGTTGTTTAATTTTGTCCATTTTTACTTTCCTTAATACGATGCGCTGAAAGATTGTTTTAAGCACAATAAATGAAATAGGGAATAAATTTATCGCCTAAAATGATGACCGCACTTTAAAGAAAGTGCGGTCAATTTAAACAACATTTTTAGAAATTTGCATTTCTTGGTGCTCGAGGGAATGGAATCACATCGCGAATATTTTGTACGCCTGTTACATAAACGATTAAGCGTTCAAAACCAAGGCCAAAACCTGAGTGTGGTACAGTACCGTATTTGCGGAGATCACGATACCACCAGTAATCTTCAGGGTTTAAGCCCATTTCTTCCATACGTTTATCTAATATATCTAAACGTTCTTCACGTTGAGAACCACCGATGATTTCACCAATTCCTGGGGCGAGAACATCCATTGCAGCAACGGTTTTACCATCGTCATTTAAACGCATATAGAAGGCTTTAATATCTTTTGGATAGTTTTTCACAACAACTGGTGATTTGAAATATTCTTCCGCTAAGAAACGTTCATGTTCAGAAGATAAATCAATACCCCAAGATACTGGGAACTCGAATTTTTTACCTGATTTTAATAATACATCGATCGCATCGGTATAGTCGATTTGAGCAAAATCAGAGTTTACAAAGCTTTCTAAACGAGTAATGACATCTTTATCTACATGTTTTTCAAAGAATTTTAAGTCATCTTTGCGCTCAGCAAGCACTGCACGGAACACATATTTCAACATGTCTTCTGCTAATTTAGCATTGTCAGCAAGTGTTGCAAAAGCAACTTCAGGTTCAACCATCCAGAATTCTGCAAGGTGACGCGTTGTATTTGAATTTTCAGCACGGAATGTTGGACCGAAAGTATAGATTTTGCTTAATGCACATGCGTAAGTCTCACCGTTTAATTGGCCAGAAACAGTTAGAAATGATTCTTTACCGAAGAAGTCTTGACTGAAATCGACTTTACCATTTTCACTACGAGGAAGATTTTCTAAATCAAGTGTTGAAACACGGAACATTTCGCCCGCACCTTCAGTATCTGAAGCGGTAATTAATGGAGTAGCGACCCAATAGAAGCCTTGTTCATGGAAGAAGCGATGAATAGCTTGAGCTAAGCAGTGACGAACACGCGCGACTGCACCGATAATATTGGTACGAGGACGTAAGTGAGCCACTTCACGTAAGTATTCAATTGAGTGGCGTTTTGCTGCCATTGGGTAAGTATCAGGATCTTCTACAAACCCTGTCACTTCTACTTTTTCAGCTTGAAGTTCAACAGCTTGACCTTCAGCAGGTGACTCAACAATCGTACCGGTTACGATAACAGAGCAACCCGTTGTTAAGCGTAAGACTTCGCTCTCATAATTTTCAATATCGTTATTAACAATCGCTTGAATAGGATCAAAGCAAGAGCCGTCATAAACAGCAAGGAAAGAAAGACCAGCTTTAGAATCACGACGGGTACGGACCCATCCGCGTACGGTAACTTTTTCGCCTATAGCGATTTTACCTTGTAACACATCAACAATAGATGCAACTTTAGACATATAAACCTCTGTAATTCATTATAAATTAGGCAAGAAAACTGCGTTAGTTTACCTTAAATCGCAAAATTTTCCATAAAAAGTTAGTGTAAATCGGGCTTGCACAGTAAAATAATTGCTTCACTTTATTTAGGAGAAAAACTATGTGGTCTGATATTTTGACCGGCTATGGCATTTTTATTTTAGAGATTTTGACGATTTTACTTGTAATCGCCGCTATCGTAGCAATGATTATTTCTACGAAACAACGTAATGCAACACATCATGGTGAATTAATTGTGACAGATCTTTCTGAAGAATTTAAGGAAACAGTTAAGCATTTACGAGATTTCCAACTTTCAGAAGAAGAGCTTAAACAAGCGGAAAAAGCAGAGAAGAAAGCCAAAAAACAAGAAGCAAAGGCTTTAAAAGCAAAATTAAAAAACGGTGAGAAAGCTTCACCTAAACCTTGTGTTTACGTGCTCGATTTTAAGGGGGATATTTCTGCATCAGAAACAACCGCACTTCGTGAGGAAATTTCTGCGATTATTAATGTGGCGAAAGCCGATGATGAAGTCTTACTACGTTTAGAAAGCCCAGGTGGTGTTGTTCATGGTTATGGCTTAGCTGCTTCACAGTTAGCTCGCTTAAAACAAAAAGGGATTAAATTAACGGTTGCAGTAGATAAGGTCGCTGCAAGTGGTGGCTATATGATGGCTTGTGTGGCAGACAAAATTGTTTCAGCGCCTTTTGCGATCATCGGTTCCATTGGTGTAGTTGCGCAAATCCCTAATATTCATCGTTTATTGAAAAAACATGATGTTGATGTTGATGTGATGACAGCCGGAGAATTTAAACGTACAGTCACTGTATTAGGTGAAAATACCGAAAAAGGGAAACAGAAATTTCAAGCAGAACTTGAGGAAACCCATCAATTATTTAAACAATTTGTGGCCCAAAATCGACCGCACTTAGATGTAGATAAAGTTGCAACAGGTGAGCATTGGTTTGGTCAGCAAGCTCTAGAGCTTCAACTAGTCGATGAGTTAGCAACCAGTGATGATATTATTCTTGAAAAGATGAAAGATAAGTCAGTACTCTCAGTGAAATACAAAGTGAAAAAGCCACTTTTACAAAAAATAGGTAAACAGGCAGAAGAAAGTATTGAGGGTATTATCCATCGAAATTTAACAAAAAATGGGCAAGATTTTATTCAATAAGAAAAATTTTTACTTATTTGACAACTCTTTACACAACTTTACAAAAAAGTTCCATAAAAAACCATTTTTTAATGTTTTTTTATTTACAAGTTAAAGAATTATGACTACCATACGCAATGAAACTTTTTATAGTTTTATTTGTAAAATTTATAAAGTTTAGTTGTGTAGGTTCTTCTTGCAAGGATTGCACCTTAACAGTAAAAAGGTAAAGAAATGAAATTATCTCGTATTTTATTATCTGCAGTTGCAGTAGCAACAGTTGCTGCTTGTGGTAACTTAAGCAAAGTTACAGAAGCTGGTACACCAGAATATAAAGAAGTTGATGGTCAACAAGTACCACAACTTGTATGGCCTAAAATTGATAAAGCAGGCTTCAACCATGATGGTAGCCAATTTGGTTCATGGCCAAACTGGGACAACGTTCGTATGATCGAACGTGGTATGAACAAAGACCAATTATATAACCTAATCGGTCGTCCACACTTCTCTGAAGGTTTATACGGTGTTGAAGAGTGGGATTATGCGTTCAACTATCGTGAGAATGGTGTTCACAAAATTTGTCAATACAAAATATTATTTGACAAAAACCACAATGCTCAAAGCTTCTTCTGGTATCCAAACGGTTGTAACGGAAACTCAGCATTTACTTTAAGTGGTGACTTCTTATTCGACTTCGATAAAGATACTTTAACTCCACGTGGTAAAGAAGTTGTTGATAACGTTGCAGCACAATTAAAAGAAACTGGTGCTAAAGAAGTTAAAGTTGCAGGTTATACTGACCGTTTAGGTTCTGATGCTTACAACTTAGATCTTTCTCAACGTCGTGCAGACCGTGTTAAAGCTCGTTTAATTCAAGATGGCGTAACATCTGAAATTACAGCTGTTGGTTACGGTAAAGTCCCACAAGTTAAAGCTTGTAACGGTTATAAACATGCAAGTAAAGCTGAGAAAGACTGTTTACGTCCAAACCGTCGTGTAGAAATCACCGCTTCTGGTTCTGTATTAAAATTACAAGAAGGTGGTCAAACTAACGGTGGAACTCAAGGTCCAGCACCTCTTTATCAAAAATAATAGATATAGATAGAGAAGACAAAAGAGCGTAATAAAAATTACGCTCTTTTTTATTTGATGTTTAAGAAATTATTCAAGTAAAAGTTCTTCAATCAATTTAGTGGTTAAGTTGATATAACTTCCATTAAAACGATGGCTGAAATTTAGTAAATAATAGAGCTGATAGAGGTGTTTTCTTTCTTCAAAACCTTCTTTATCAAGCGGAAAAGTGCGGTCATAAATTTCATAGAATTCAGGTGAGAAAGGTTGGAATAGTTCACTGAATGCTAAGTCACATTCTCTATCCCCCCAGTAGCAAGCAGGGTCATAAGTAAAGGTTTGGTTACCTACAACTGCAGTATTTTCAACCCATAAGTTACCATGTAACAAAGAGGGTTTCGGATTATGTTTTGCAAGCTTTTGCTTTACTTTCTCAGTTATTAAATCAAGATCGCCAAAATCCAATCCTTTATCTTTGCAAAGCTGTAATTGCCATCCAATGCGTTGTTCTGCAAAGAATTTCGCCCAACTCCCATTCCATTTGTTAGGTTGATACTCAGGGCCAAGCCAAGTATCAAAATCTAAACCATAGTTTTTAGTACCGGATACTTGATGAAGTTTTGCTAATTCTTCGCCAAAATGTGCGGTGGCATTAGTTTGTTGAGTAATAGGAAGCGCTTCTAACAATAAGAAACTATGGTTTTGAGAACAGCCTATGCCATAAACTTGTGGAAGTCTGATTGTATTGGTTTTGCCTAGTAGGTTTAATTGATCAGCCTCAGCACGAAACATTGAACGATAAGACCGTTCATTCACTTTAACAAAGACAGGTTGGATTCCATCCGTAATAAGCCAAGTTTCATTCACTTCGCCACCAGGAACTTTGTTTTTTTCTTTGATGTTATAGTAAGCACCAAATTGATCAGCTAAGACTTGAGAAATTGATTTCCACATAATACGCCTCCTAGACATGCTCGATTCTCCCTCATTCTATCCAAAATGTTAAAAATTACTGTGATATATCTCAAAAAATAGCAAAAATCTTTGTCATTTTTCACCTGAAACATCAATTCACCAATAAACGCGTGATTTTTTAATGAGTTAGTATTATCATTAAGTGTATTTTTAGTTAGAAAAGATAATCAGGGGAAACTATGCAACATCTGAAAGATCTTGTTGAGAAAGCAAAATCGGCGATTGAACAAATCGAAAATAGAAGTTTAGCCACATTAGATGAAATTCGTGTGGAATATTTTGGTAAAAAAGGGCATTTCACCCAACTTATGCAAGAATTGCGTAATGTTGCTGCAGAAGAGCGTCCAGCAATGGGGGCTAAAATCAATGAAGCCAAACAAGCAGCATTAGATTTTTTAAATGCTAAAAAAGCAGAATGGGAGCAAGCAGAACTCAATGCGAAATTGGAAAAAGAGCGTATTGATGTGAGTCTTCCTGGTCGTAAAACAGAAACTGGTGGTTTACACCCAGTGACCATTACCATCAATCGCGTAACAAAATTCTTTTCAGAGTTAGGTTTTTCTGTGGAAACTGGTCCCGAAATTGAAAGTGATTATTACAATTTTGATGCATTAAATATCCCTAAACATCACCCAGCACGCGCTGATCACGATACATTTTGGTTTAATCCTGAATTATTACTTCGTACACAAACCTCAGGTGTGCAAATTCGTACCATGGAAAAAATTCAGCCACCTATTCGTATAATGGCACCAGGTCGTGTATATCGTAACGACTACGATCAAACACATACACCAATGTTCCATCAAATTGAATTGCTTTATGTAGATAAAAAAGCAAACTTTACCGAGTTAAAAGGCTTATTACACGATTTCTTACGTGCATTTTTTGAAGAAGATTTACAAGTTCGTTTCCGTCCTTCCTATTTCCCATTTACTGAACCTTCTGCAGAAGTAGATGTAATGGGCAAAAATGGTAAATGGTTAGAAGTATTAGGCTGTGGTATGGTACATCCTAATGTGTTACGTAACGTAGGTATTGATCCAAATGAATATTCTGGCTTTGCAGTAGGCATGGGGGTTGAGCGTTTAACCATGTTACGCTACAACGTCACAGATTTACGTTCATTCTTTGAAAACGACTTACGTTTTTTAAAACAATTTAAGTAATTAACCGTTGGGTTAAATTGACGATAATGATTAATTTAGAACGTAACACGTTCATCAATAAAGGATACAGAGATAATGAAATTTAGTGAAAATTGGGTGAGAGAATGGGTTAATCCATCAATTTCAACAGAGCAGTTATGTGATCAAATCACGATGCTTGGTTTAGAAGTTGATGGTGTTGAAAAAGTAGCTGGCGACTTTACAGGTGTTGTTGTGGGTGAAGTTGTTGAATGTGCGCAACACCCAGATGCAGACAAATTACGTGTCACTAAAGTAAATGTTGGTGGCGAGCGTTTATTAGATATCGTTTGTGGTGCACCAAATTGCCGTCAAGGTTTAAAAGTAGCATGTGCAACTGAAGGCGCTGTATTACCCGGTGATTTTAAAATTAAGAAGACTAAATTACGTGGACAACCTTCAGAAGGAATGCTTTGTTCATTTTCTGAATTAGGCATTGATGTGGATGCAGATGGTATTATTGAATTACCGTTAGATGCACCAGTAGGCACAAATCTACGTGAATATTTAGATTTAGATGATAAAGCTATTGAAATTAGTTTAACGCCAAACCGTGCAGATTGTTTAAGCATTGCAGGGGTTGCGCGTGAAGTCGGTGTAGTTAATAAACAAGTTGTAAATCAACCGCACTTTGATGCTGTGCCTGCAACGATTTTAGATAAAGTTCAAATTGAATTAAATGCGCCAGAGGCATGTCCGCGTTATTTATTGCGCGTGGTGAAAAATGTGAATGTTAAAGCGCAGTCACCAATTTGGTTACAAGAAAAATTACGTCGTTGTGGTATTCGTTCTATCGATCCAATTGTGGATATCACCAACTATGTTTTACTTGAATTAGGTCAACCAATGCATGCTTTTGATGCATCAAAAGTCGCTCAACCTGTTCAAGTACGTTTAGCCAATAACGATGAAGAACTCGTTTTATTAGATGGCACAACCGCAAAATTACAATCGAATACTTTAGTGATTGCAGACCAAAAAGGTCCATTAGCAATGGCGGGTATCTTTGGTGGTCAAGCTAGCGGTGTTGATGCTGAAACAACAAAAGATGTGATTTTAGAAGCGGCATTCTTCGCACCATTAGCGATTGCGGGACGTGCAAGACAATATGGTTTACACACAGATTCCTCACACCGCTTTGAACGTGGTGTTGATTTTACGCTACAACGTCACGCAATGGAAAGAGCAACAGCATTGTTACTTGACATCTGCGGTGGTGAAGCAGGCGAAATTTGTGAAGTCGTGAGCGAGCAATATTTACCAAAAGTCAATGAAGTGACTTTACGTCGTGAAAAATTAGATAGCTTATTAGGTCATCATATCAAAACCGAAACCGTGACCGAGATTTTTGAACGTTTAGGTTTTTCAGTGAAATATGCTAATGATGTTTGGACTGTGACTTCTGCAAGCTGGCGTTTTGATATTGAAATCGAAGAAGATTTAATTGAAGAAGTGGCACGTATTTATGGCTATAACAGCATTCCAAATAACGCACCATTAGCGCATCTTCGTATGCGTGAGCATAAAGAAGCCGATTTAGAATTAAGCCGAATTAAGACCGCACTTGTGGATGCAGATTATCAAGAAGCGATTACTTATAGCTTCGTTGATCCAAAAGTACAGACTTTACTTCATCCAGAAATTGATGCACTTGTATTGCCAAACCCAATTTCAGTTGAAATGTCAGCAATGCGTATTTCATTATTAAGTGGATTACTCGGTGCAGTACTATACAACCAAAATCGTCAACAAAACCGCGTGCGTTTATTTGAAACAGGTTTACGTTTTGTTCCTGATACTAATGCTGAATTTGGTGTTCGCCAAGAATTTGTGCTTGCCGGTGTGATTACCGGTACAGCAAAATCAGAATGTTGGACAGGTAAAGCAGAAAATGTAGATTTCTTTGATCTTAAAGGTGATTTAGAAAGCATTCTTTCTCTCACCGACGTGGGTAGCCGTGTTAAATTTCTGGCAAAAGCACACAGTGCATTGCACCCGGGACAATCTGCTTCAATTGAATTAGATGGAAAAGAAATTGGTTTTATTGGAACTATTCATCCACTTATCGCTCAAAAACTAGGATTAAATGGCAAAGCGGTTGTTTTTGAAATTTTATGGGAGGCCATTGCAAATCGTCGTGTGGTTCAAGCCAAAGAGATTTCAAAATTCCCAGCAAACCGTCGTGACTTAGCTTTAGTCGTTGCCGATAATGTGCCAGCAGGCGATATTATCGAAGCATGTAAGCAAGCTGGCGGAGAAAAATTAACACAAGTCAATTTATTCGACGTATATCAAGGCATTGGCGTTGCTAGCGGATATAAGAGCTTAGCAATCAGTTTAACTATTCAAGATAATGAAAAAACGCTTGAAGATGATGAGATTAATGCGGTAATCTCTGCTGTATTAAACGAAGTTAAACAACGCTTTAATGCGGAGCTTAGAGACTAAACAGGAGACTAACATGGCAACGATTACAAAAATTGATATTACTGAATACTTATTAGATAAGTATCAATTACAAAAAGCTGAAGCTAAAGCATTAGTGGAAGACTTTTTTGAGGAAATTCGTTTATCGTTAGAATCTGGTGGTGAAGTGAAATTATCAGGTTTTGGTAATTTTGAACTTCGTAATAAAGCTTCCCGTCCAGGGCGTAATCCAAAAACAGGTGAAAGCATTCCTGTTTCTGCACGCCGTGTAGTGGCATTTAAGCCAGGGCAAAAATTACGTGCTCGTGTGGAAAACACCAAGCCAAAACAATAGTAAGAAAAGTGCGGTCGTTTTTGACCGCATTTTTGTCAGGATTGAACATGAATAAGATTAAATGTGCTTTTTTAGTCGCAGGAAGTTTTTTACTTTTTGCTTGTTCAAGTGGTGTTCGTGAAGATTATGCAATGAACTATAAAGGCCAGATCGGTGATCCTATTATGGCCATTGCCATGTTAAGTGAACAACAATATGAATGGGCGGGTACACCTTATGTTTTAGGTGGACAGTCTCGTGGCGGTATTGATTGTTCTGGTTTTGTGCAAAAGACCTTTATTGATCGTTTTAATATCAATCTTCCTCGAACGACGAAAGATCAAGCGGGTTACGGAAAACTTGTTCGGAAAGAAGATATCCAAACTGGCGATTTAATTTTCTTTAAAACGGGACGAGGACCAAATGGTTATCATGTTGGGATTTATGTAAAAGAAGATAAGTTTTTACATGCTTCAACCAAAGGTGGCGTGATTTACTCTTCGATGAACAGCCCTTATTGGAAAAAAGCTTTTTGGCAAGTTAGACGAGTATAGTGAAAAGAAAAAAAGTGCGGTTAGTTTTAACCGCACTTTTCTTTTATGGATTTGCTGCAGGGCGAATACCTAATGTATGACAAATCGCATACGTGAGTTCGCTACGATTTAACGTGTAGAAGTGGAAGTCATTCACACCTTCACGAGAAAGGATTTTTACCATATCCATTGCCACACTCGCCGCGACGAGATTGCGAGTCGTTGGATCATCATCTAATCCTTCATACGCTTTAGCCAACCATGCCGGAATTTTTACATTCGTAAATGATGCCATTTTTTGCAGTTGTTTGAAATTAGTAACAGGTAGAATACCTGGAACAATTTCAGCCTCAATACCAATGGATGCACAGCGATCACGGAAGCGAAGATAACTGTCAATATCAAAGAAGAATTGAGTAATGACATGATTAGCACCTGCATCAATTTTACGTTTCAAATTGATTAAATCTGCTTGTGCTGATTTTGCTTCCGGATGAACCTCTGGGTATGCTGCAACTGAGATATCAAAATCAGCTACGGAGCGGAGTAGTTCAACTAAATCAGCCGCATAGAAAGGTTTTTTCGCATAGCCTTTTGGCTCATCACCGCGTAATGCCACAATGCGACGAATACCGCTATCCCAATAATCTTTTGCTATTTCTTTTAATTCTTCAGGTGTTGCATCAATACCTGTTAAATGTGGTGCGGCTTCTATACCTGTTTCTGCTTTAATGGCTTTCACGATGCTATGTGTACGATCACGTTCGCCAGAGTTTGCGCCATAAGTGACGGAAACAAATTTAGGATTTAATACTTTTAAGCGATGGATGGAATCCCAAAGCATGCTTTCCATTTTTTCATTTTTAGGCGGAAAGAACTCAAAGGAGACATTAATTTTTTTGTTAGTATCAGCAAGATGTTGATTTAATGTGTTAATTTCGTTTGCGTAGCTCATAGCATGCCTTCTTACGTTTTTTATTAGAATGCACTTATCATAAGATAAGAACTAATATGCGTCAATTTCAATGATTTCATCAAAATGATGAATGAAATTAATGATTATTTATTACGCTTTGTATTTTAAAAGAAAATCAATTTATTTGCACAAAAAGTTAGCATTTTTTCTAAAAATAGGTATAATACGCCGACCCTGTAAATGCACGGATTCCCACCGTGCATTATTTTATCGAGATCACACTCGAAGGGGTGTAGATTAAGATCAATGGTTGTGTTTCAAACAATATGGAACACTGGGTATCAAACTTATATTTTGGTAATTAATTAATGAAAACTTTTGTAGCAAAACCGGAAACAGTAAAACGTGACTGGTATGTGGTAGATGCGACAGGTAAAACTTTAGGTCGTTTAGCTACTGAATTAGCACGCCGTCTTCGTGGTAAACACAAGGCTGAGTACACTCCACACGTAGATACTGGTGATTACATCATCGTTATCAACGCAGACAAAGTGGCAGTAACTGGTCGTAAAGAAACAGATAAACTTTACTACTGGCACACTGGCTATGTAGGTGGTATCAAACAAGCGACTTTCAAAGAAATGATCGCTCGCCGTCCTGAAGCGGTGATTGAAATTGCGGTTAAAGGTATGTTGCCAAAAGGTCCATTAGGCCGTGCAATGTTCCGTAAATTAAAAGTGTATGCGGGTGCAGAACACCAACACGCAGCACAACAACCACAAGTATTAGACATTTAATCACGAGGTTTAGGAAATGGCAGAGAATCAAAACTACGGCACTGGTCGCCGCAAAAGCTCTTCAGCTCGTGTATTTATCAAACCGGGCAGTGGTAAAATCACTATCAACCAACGTGAATTAGACGTATATTTCGGTCGCGAAACAGCTCGTATGATCGTACGTCAACCGTTAGAATTAGTGGAATTAACTGATAAATTAGACCTATACATCACTGTTAAAGGTGGTGGTATTTCTGGTCAAGCGGGTGCAATCCGTCACGGTATCACTCGTGCATTAATGGAATATGATGAGACTTTACGTCCTGCTCTTCGTGCAGCTGGCTTCGTTACTCGTGACGCTCGTCGCGTTGAACGTAAAAAAGTTGGTTTACACAAAGCACGTCGTCGTCCACAATACTCCAAACGTTAATTTTTTATTATCGTTTCAAGAAAGCAGAGAGCAATCTCTGCTTTTTTTATGTCTGTAAAAAACAAATTAATTAAAAATTACCGTTCTTTGATTTTTCATTGGTTGTTTGTAATTAATTGATTTTAAAGCAAAAATAAGAAATTGTTAGCAATTTACCTACCGGTTATGTTAAAATAATCGCCCATTTTTAGTAGAAGTATATAAGTTAGTTTGGATCTTCGGAGGAATAAATGTCTAATGCATCAAGTAAACGTTCAGTAATGACTCTTTTTTCAAATAAAAATGACATTTACTGCCATCAGGTAAAAATTGTTTTAGCTGAAAAAGGTGTTGCTTACGAAAACGAAGAAGTTGATCTGCAAGCATTATCAGAAGATTTAATGGAATTAAATCCTTATGGCACATTACCAACCTTGGTGGATCGCGATTTAGTGTTATTTAGCTCACGCATTATTATGGAATATCTTGATGAGCGTTTTCCACATCCTCCACTTATGCCAGTTTATCCGGTTTCTCGCGCGAAAAGCCGTCTTTTAATGTTACGTATCGAACAAGATTGGTATCCAACATTAGAAATTGCTGAAAAAGGCACGGAAGTTGAACGTGAAGAAGCATTAAAACAGCTAAAAGAAGAATTGTTAGCGGTATCGGTTATCTTCCAACAAACCCCTTATTTTATGAGTGAAGAGTTTGGCTTAGTCGATTGCTACATTGCACCATTATTATGGAAATTACGCAATATGGGTGTTGAATTTAGCGGTACAGGAAGCAAAGCAATCAAAGGCTATATGGATCGTGTATTTAGCCGTGATTCATTCTTACAATCCGTAGGTGAAGCTGCACCTAAAAATTTAATGGATGATAAATAATGACCCACACGCCTTCTCCAAAACGCCCTTATTTACTAAGAGCCTATTATGATTGGCTAGTGGATAACGATTTCACCCCATATTTGGTGGTGGATGCTAATTATTATGGTACCAATGTGCCTGCGGAATACGTGAAAGATGGGCAAATCGTCTTAAATCTTTCAGCGGGGGCGACTGGGAATTTGCAATTAACCAATGATTTTATTCAGTTTAATGCACGTTTCAAAGGTGTTGCTCGTGAGTTATATATTCCGATGGGTGCCGCTTTAGCTATTTATGCACGTGAAAATGGTGATGGTGTGATGTTTGAGCCAGAAGACATTTACGATGAGCTCAATCGTGAGCCAACATCCGAACAGCCATTAAGCTTTGCAGAAGCGGTAGATAAGCCTAAAGCTGAAAAGAAACCACAGAAATCAGCATCTCATTTACGAATTGTGGATTAATGAAAGAAAAACAAAAGTGCGGTTAAAATTAACCGCACTTTTTTGTTTATTGGATTTTGTTAATTGGTGTAATTTTTTTAAATGAAATCAATGCGGATAAAACAATGGCAATGATTAAGGCTATGTAGTTTTGTATTGCAAACAATCTGAAGTCTTCAATATTACTATCATTAAATAAATAAGCAACCAAACTGTAATATAACATACCAATCAGAACGCTAAAGGCAAAATGGCGAAAAGTCTTGTGGAATCGTGCAAACATGACGGTAAGACCAGTGAATAACATCGGCAATGCAGCAATAAACATCATTAAAAGCATTAATGCTACGATGCTAGCTAGATCTGTCACTTGCGTTAATAATATGGATGTGATGCCAAAGATAATAGTGCCAAGCAAAGTAAATACAAGAGGAATTAACCAACGATAAGAGGCAAAGCCTTTTTTCTCTATGACTTGGTTAGTTATTGAAACTGCCTTAGGCAGTATTTTATGCATGATTTGGAATTCTAAGAGAACTCCCGCTTTATTTGGAAAAGCAATTAGACCAAAAATTGCAGCTAATGCACCGTGGAAAAGGCAGAGGTAAAGGTCAATATCAATATCAATATCGTTTAGTGTGATATAAAGAGAAATTCCAGCGGTGAGTGTTCCGATAAAGGTTGCACTAAGAATGCCTTTAACGCTTCTCCTAAATTGACATAATCCGAGAATAAATCCGGTGGATATTCCCCAAATCAGCATAAAGTCAATTAAAAAAGACATTACTCTAGAAAAAAAATCAGCATGGGCAAATAAAACTGCATTACTCAAGACGCCTGTCCCCGTAGGGAGGGTTAAGTTTGAGAATAAAAATTGAAATACCAATTTGGCATAAACCGCAGTAAAAACTAGGAAGTAAAGAAAAATACGCCAGAAAGCGAATTGTTTTCTTAGAAAAGACATTTTGGGGGTTCCTTAAGCTGTAATATAGAAATTTTTATTAATTATTTTGTTGCCGTTTTCATATTGCGAACAAATTCGGCAAGTTCAGATAAGCATTGAGCCTGATTATTTAAGTTTCGCTCAATGATTTTTACCGTTGCAGAGCCTGAAATTGCGCCTGTTGCACCCAGTTGAAGGGCTTCTTTCACTTGAGCTGGTTGAGCAATACCAAAACCTTGTAGAATTGGTGGCGCCTTATGGGCTTTAAGTTGTTCTACAAGTGTATCTAAGTTTGCGGCATGAGCTTGATTCTCTGCACTTGTTACACCTGCACGAGAAACTAAATAGGTATAGCCTTCGCTGTTTTCAGCAACGCCTTGTACCGTTTTGGCATCAGCATTTGGTGGGCAAATAAAGACAGGTTGAATGCCATGCTTTTTAGCAGCTTGAACATAGTCTTCTTTTGCCAATAGTGGAATATCTGCCACTAAAACCGCATCTACGCCGACTTCTGCACAACGTTGATAGAAATTATCTAAGCCTTTCGCAAAAATTAAATTTGCACAAAGGAGTAAGCTAATCGGAATTTCTGGATATTTTGACCGCACTTTAGCGAGTAATTTAAAGCTATCCTCAGTGCTGTGGCCCGCATTGAGCGCACGGTTATTAGCTGCCTGGATTACGGGACCGTCTAATAGTGGATCAGAAAATGGGAAGCCTAATTCCAAAGCATCTGCGCCATTTTCGACTAAAGTGCAAATAATCTCAAAAGAGCGATCAAATGTTGGATCGCATAATGTCACGAAAGGTACAAAAGCCCCTTCTTTTTTCGCTGCAAGTTCTGCAAATTTAGTTTCAAAACGGCTCATTATTGCATTCCTTTTTCTTTTAAAACTTTATCAACGGTGAAAATATCTTTATCACCACGACCAGAGAGATTCACCACTAAGATTTGTTCTTTATTCGGTTCTTGATGAATCATTTTTAACGCATGCGCTAATGCGTGGGAGCTTTCCAATGCAGGAATAATTCCTTCGTGTTTTGCTAATGCTTGGAAAGCATTTAATGCTTCATCATCAGTGATGCTTGGGTATTCTGCACGACCAGTACTTTGTAAGTAAGCATGTTGAGGCCCTACAGAAGGGAAGTCTAATCCAGCAGAAATAGAGTAGGATTCTTCCACTTGGCCATCTTCAGTTTGCATTAAAGGTGATTTCATACCGAAATAAATGCCCACTTTTGCATGACCCAATGGTGCACCATGTTCACCACTTTCAATACCATGACCTGCAGGTTCTACACCAATTAAGCGTACGCCTTTTTCATCAATAAAATCAGTAAACATACCAATCGCATTGGAACCACCACCAACTGCCGCGATGACAGCATCCGGTAAACGGCCTTCTTTTTCTAAAATTTGACGTTTAGTTTCTTCACCAATCATTTTTTGGAATTCACGTACAATGGTTGGGAATGGATGAGGGCCTGCAGCTGTACCCAATAAATAATGGGTGTTTTCATAGTTGGCTGACCAATCACGCATCGCTTCACAGCATGCATCTTTCAATGAGCAAGAGCCTTTTTGTACAGGAATCACTTCGGCACCCATCAAACGCATACGGAATACGTTTGGTGATTGACGTTCTACGTCTTTCGCCCCCATATAAACACGACAAGGCATATCTAACATTGCACAAGCTAGAGCTGTTGCCACACCATGCTGACCTGCACCGGTTTCAGCGATAATGCGCGTTTTACCCATGCGTTTTGCCAATAAAATTTGACCTAACACTTGGTTAGTTTTATGGGCACCACCGTGAAGTAAATCTTCACGTTTTAGATAAATTTTTGCTTTTGTCCCTTTGGTTAAATTACGGCAAAGGGTTAGTGCGGTTGGTCTGCCTGCATAATTTTTAAGTAAATCTTGAAATTCACGTTGGAATTCAGGATCGTCTTTTGCTTCAACAAAGGCTTTTTCTAGCTGTTGTAGTACCGGTACGAGAATTTCCGGTACATACATTCCGCCAAATTCACCGAAATAAGGATTTAAAAGGGTTTCTGACATAATATTTCCTTGTTATTTTTGAATTCTTGCGACATTAAGTGGTGCAAAGGTTTGTGCTGTAGGCATCACTTCAATGCGATTAATATTGACATGTTCAGGTTGTTGATTGAGCCATAACACAATATTAGCAATATCTTGTGGGCTGACATATTCTACATTTTCATAGAGTTTTTTTGCTCGGGCATCATCACCTTTAAAGCGGATATTAGAAAATTCAGTTCCACCACAAAGACCGGGTTCAACATTGGAAACGCGAATTTGTGTACCAGCAAGATCGGCTCGAAGATTTAAACTAAATTGTTTAATAAAAGCTTTAGTGCCACCGTATACATTGCCACCTGGATAAGGATAAGTACCTGCAATTGAACCTAAATTAATAATATGACCTGAATTGCGTTCAACCATTTGTGGTAATACAAGACGAGTGATGGTGACGAGACCTTTAATATTGGTATCAATCATTTGCATCCAATCGTCTAAACTCGCTTTATCTGCACTTTCTAAGCCTAATCCTAAACCTGCATTATTCACCAATAAATCAATGGATTGCCAATTAGCGGGAAGGGAATGGAAAGCATCTTCTGTTGCTTGGCGATCTGAAATATCAAAGGCAAGAAAGTGGAAGTTTTCACCTAATTCTTGTTGTAATTGTTCTAAACGAGCTACGCGGCGCCCTGTGCCAATTACACGATAGCCATTTTCAATAAGTGTGCGACAAATTGCCGCACCAAATCCAGCTGTTACGCCGGTTACTAACGCTGTTCTTTGCATAATGCTTCCCCTTAGCAATCAGATTAATTTGATAAAATCGTCTTAAAAACTGACCGCACTTTTTCGCTGTCTTTTACGCCTGCGGCAGTTTCTACACCAGAATTGAGATCAACCCCTAAGCAACCTTGCTTAATGGCTTGTTCAATATTGTCAGTCGAAATACATCCAGCCAAAATAATTTTGTGTTTCAAGTTTTCAGGAATGAGTAACCAATTAAAGGTTTTTCCTGTGCCACCTTGTTGATTAGCGGATTGGCTATCGAAAATATAGCGTGCAATATTTAAATCATCCGTAAAATCAACCGCACTTTGTGCCTCAGTATTCACCGAAATGGCTTTCCAAATTTGTATTTCTTCAGGTAGTTGGTGACGAAGTGCAGTAATAAATTTAGCAGTTTCTGAACCGTGTAGCTGAACAGCATAAAGTTGCAATTGTTTAGCGATTTTTACAATAAAATCAATTTCTTGATTCTGGAACACGCCCACAAAACGAAGTGGTGATGCTGTCACTAATTCTTGTGCTTGACGTAGGCTTACGCAGCGTTTTGAATGTTCGACGAAAATTAAGCCGCCGTATAATGCCCCGTTTGCGTAAACCTCTTTGACATCTTGCGTGCGAGTTAAACCGCATACTTTATTTTCGCCAAAAATCACTTCACGCACAGCATTATTTAAATCTGCACTACCCATTAGGCTGCTGCCGATTAAAAAGCCATGTGCCACTTTTTGCAAATCACGAATTTGGCTGTGATTATAAATTCCCGATTCGCTGATAATACGTGCATCAGTAGGAATGCGATCGGCATATTTTTGTGTGAGTTCTACTACGCGGTTTAAATCAACGGTGAGATCGTGAAGATTACGATTGTTAACACCGATGATTTTTGCACCTAATGCAAGGGCACGCTCAAATTCTTCTTCATTGCTGGTTTCTGTCAATACCCCCATGCCGAGAGAATGTGCCAGATCAGCTAATACACGATAGGTTTCATCATTCACCACTGAAAGCATCAATAAAATGGCATCAGCTTGATAGTAGCGCGCAAGATACACCTGATATTCGCTAATCATAAAATCCTTGCACAATACAGGTTGTGAGACAACGTCACGGACTTGTGGCAAGTATTCAAACTTACCTTGAAAGTATTTTTCATCCGTTAGCACAGAAACAGCTGACGCATAATGTTTATACACATTGGCGATTTCATCTAAATTAAATTCACCACGAATTAATCCTTTAGAAGGTGAAGCTTTCTTGCATTCCAAAATATAAGCGGGCTTTTGATGGGTGCCTTTAGCCAACGCATCATAAAAAGAGCGGTCAGATTTTTGAATGTTTTCTTTAAATTGTGAAAGCGGAAATTCAGCTTCCTTTGCTTTAACCCATTGCGCTTTGTCTAAGACGATTTTTTGTAGCACCGTAGCAGAGTCAATTGGTTTGGTGAAATCTTGCGTGATCATAAATTTTCTTCTTATTTTATTGCGGCGTATCAAATTGGCCTTTATCTTAATATTTTGTCAAATGTTGTAATGTATCAAACGCTTTGCCTGATGCAAGGTGAGCTAACACATTTTGAACATTTTGTTTTAAGTCATCATGACCAAATAATTTCAGCAATAATGCCACATTTGCCGCTACCGCATTAGCATGTTCCGCTTTTCCTTTACCTTGTAAAAGTGCGGTCAGATATTGGGCATTTTCTTGTGGTTCGCCACTACGTAAACTTTCTAAAGATTGTGTTTTTAAACCAAAATCTTCAGGTGTTAAGGTGAAGTAGTCAATTTTACCGTTTTTAATTTCAGCGACTTGGGTTTCACCATGTACGGCGACTTCATCAAGACCCGCACCATGAACCACAAAAGTATGTTGATGGCCTAATGCAACAGCTGTTTCAGCATAGGTTTTCACTAATTCAGGTGCATACACGCCAAGCAAATGATAAGTTGGGCGAGCAGGGTTAATTAATGGACCTAAAATATTAAAAAGCGTACGCGTTTTTAATGCCGCGCGAACAGGGGCAACATGTTTAAACCCACTGTGATATTGTTGAGCAAATAAGAAGCATACGCCAATATCGTCAAGCGCTTGACGAGCTTGCTCTGGTGTGACGTTGACATTCACACCGAGTGCGGTTAATACATCACTGGCACCGGATTTACTTGATACGCTACGGTTACCGTGTTTTGCTACTTTTGCACCCATAGAGGCTGCAACAATGGCGCTAGCAGTAGAAATATTAATCGTGTTTTGACCATCACCGCCAGTACCCACAATATCCGCAAAAGGGTAATCAGGACGAGGGAATGATTTGGCATTTTTTAAGGATGCCGATACCGCACCACTTAATTCATCGATAGTGGCGCCACGTACTTTTAATGCAATCAGCATGGCAGCGATTTGTTCGTTATTGAGTTCGCCTTGCATAATGGCATTAAAAATGACCGCACTTTCTTCTTTATTAAGAGTTTTTCCGCTGTAAAGTTGTTCTAATAATTGAGCCGTTTGCATAATCTCGTCCTTTATACGTAAATATCGTAATCTAAATCGCGTGCTTCATCGCCAGTCATACCACGGAAACCCCAACAATGCGCCGGTTGTTCTTTAATCGTAATTTCAACGTTGTGAGATTTAATCCCAATTTTGTATTCGAGTTCGCTGAAGAGCATTTTGATTAAACGTTTTTTCGTACCTTCCATACGACCTTGCATAAGGTTAATTTCAATAACAGTGTAATCATCGTTACGATCGATAGGATAAAGAAAATCTTCTTTATCTAAACATAAAAAACGAATCGCATGCTTTCCGCGAGGAATGTCTAAACCCAGGTTTAAACAATTATAAATTACTTCAGCAATATCTTGACGACGAGGCGCAAGCACTTCTTTTAATCCATATACGGTAATCATTTTTCTTCCTTAATCTCTGTTTAATAACCATTCCACAGATTGTTGTAATAATTTCGAACCTTGCACGGTAAGAATGCTTTCTGGATGGAATTGGAAAGCACAAATTGGCAAGGTTTTATGACGAATAGCCATGATGATCCCATTGTAATCAGCATTGACAATAAATTCGTCAGGCAGGTTTTTACCCATTAAAGAATGATAGCGTGCCACAGGCATTGGGTTAGCAATATCTTTAAACATGGCTTGGTTATCATGTTGAATGCGTGATACTTTACCATGTAATACTTCGCCTGCATGTACAACCTCTCCACCAAAGGCTTGAATAAGCGCTTGATGGCCTAAGCAAATACCAATAATTGGCACATCATTTTTTAAACGTTCAATAAGCGGGAGCAAGATGCCAGCTTCTGCCGGAGTACCTGGTCCCGGAGAGAGCGCAAGAATCGTATTCGGTGTGTTTAATGCCTCTTGTACCACTTGTTCTAAATTGGTGTCATTACGATAAATTTTTACGTTATGCCCAAGCACACGGAATTGATCCACTAAGTTATAAGTGAATGAATCAAAATTATCTAAAAAGAGAATATTAGCCATAATTTATCGTCCTTATTTTGCTTGGGTATTGATTTGTTTGATTGCTTTAAGTACTGCAGCCGCTTTATGGCGAGTTTCATCCGCTTCCATTTGAGGATCAGAATCCAATACTTCGCCACAGCCCGCTTGAATATGGGCAATGCCATTTTGTACAAAAGCAGAACGAATCACGATACAGGTATCAAAATGGCCATCAGAGGTGAGATAGCCGACCGCACCGCCGTAGCTGTGACGTTTTTGCTGTTCAAATTGATAGATTAACTGCATCGCTTTAATTTTAGGCGCACCAGTTAACGTTCCCATATTCATGCAAGCTTGATAAGCATGTAATGCATCAAGTTCAGGACGAAGTTTACCCACTACGCGAGAAACCAAATGCATGATGTGAGAATAGCGATCCACTTGCATTAATTCGGCGACTTTACGTGTACCGCTTTGACACACGCGAGCAATATCATTACGGGCTAAATCCACCAACATTAAATGTTCAGCTTGCTCTTTATGATCAAGACGTAATTCTAATTCCAAGCGCGCATCCAATTCAGGGTCAATATTGCCATGGGCATCAAACCCACGCGGGCGAGAACCTGCAATGGGGTAAATTTCTAATTGGCGATTATCTGGTGCATATTTCAACGCACTTTCTGGTGATGCACCGAATAAAATGAAATCCTCATCGTTCATGTAGAACATATAAGGGCTTGGATTGTTATGTTTTAATTGTGCATAGCTCGCAAGGGTATTCGGGCAAGCTAATGAAAAACGGCGGGATGGCACGATTTGGAACACATCACCAATATTAATATGATGTTTTAATGCTTTTACAATGCCGATAAATTCAGGATCTTCAAAGTTAGTATTGACCTCATCACTTGCTGCTTTAATGGAAAGTACGCCATCAATATTTCTTAATTTTTGTGCAATAGAAAGTGCTGTCTTGGCGACTTCCACTTGCTCTTCTTGACTGAAACAGAAACTTTTTAAGGTAGCTTGTTGGGTTTGATGATCGATGGTGATTAAGTTTTCTGCGAGATAGAAACTGTAATCAGGGCAGTTAATGCCATCATCTTTTAATTCAACACCTTGCATTGGAATAAAATTCGCCACCAAATCATAAGCAAATAAACCACCTAAAAAGACGGGTGTGCTGTTATGTTGATAATGGTTAGAAATGACACGAAGTCCATCAAAAATGGTTGCAGCTTGTAATTTACTGTCTTCATCTAATTGATTGTCGAGCGGCGCAAATTGTACAGAAAATTCATTGTCAAAGTTGACCGCACTTACGATACCAAGTTGGCTTAATACTGGATGAATTTCATTTAACACTTGTTTTCCGTTCGCATTGAGTGCTCTAAAAGTCACTTGATTGCCTAAACAAGTAATTTTAACGGCAGCATTAATCAGAATAAGGCTCTGTAAGCTATTTTTACTGCCAATTTCGGCAGAGTCGAGGAGAAGAGAATTCGAATTCTGTTTGCAAAGCGTATTAAAAATTGCGGTGGTGTCGGCATGATAGGGAACCGGTTGAGAGGTCACCGCAATAAAAGGGGTATTTTTCATAATCAATCCTGTATTCTGAACTTTTGCACTATTAAACTAGTACATAATGCATAAGTCAAGAAAATAATCAAAAAATTGGCGTGATTTTACAATATTTTTTTAATTTTTAACCAAAGATATTAAAAATAGAGGAAGTTGATTAGAAAAAAGCCATTTCGAGGCATATCTCAAAATGGCTTAATAGAAGAAGCAGATTCAGTGATTAGAGAGAAGTGACAATCTCATCAATTTTATTTCTTGCTGAACGTTGTGCTTTTTCAATTGCTTCTGCGCCTAATCCAATACCTTTTGCATAAGCAAATTGAACATCGGTAATGCCAACAAAACCTAAAATCGCTTTTAAGTAATTCGTCACATTGTTGTTTTCATCATACATGCCACCAAAACTTGCTAATACAATCGCTTTTTTACCTTGAAGTAAACCTTCAGGACCATTTGCAGTGTATTGGAAAGTTACACGAGGGCGAGCAATAAAATCAAAATAAGATTTAAGTTGTGTTGGGATGCCTAAGTTATACATCGGCGCCCCAATGACGATGATATCTGCTGCTTTTAATTCAGCGACTAATTCATCTGATAGCGCTAAAAGTGCATTTTCTTCTGTTGTTTTAGGCTCGCCACGTACCGCTGTTGCAGCTGTTGCATCAAAATGAGGAAGGGGTTGTGCCGCTAAATCACGTACCACAATGTTGTGACCTTTTAATTTTTCAATGGTGTAATCGGCTAATTTATTACTTTGAGAGTTATCTGCAAGGATGCTTGATTTTAATACTAATACGTTCATAGAGTTTCCTTTAATTTGTATTTATCAAAAGTGCGGTCATTTTATCGGAAATTTTGAATAGATAAAGTCGCTATCAGGAAAATCATTGTTTACTCATTGGAAAGAATTCAGCGAGATATTAACAAGTGTGGTGGAAAGTGCTAAAATTCTCCGCCGCACTTGGTTTGCTCGATAGTGGGAGTGAATGAAAGTGCGGTTTGTTTTTAATCATTATTTGCATGTTGCCTTTCGTATGGGCGACCACTGTATAAGGAAAAATTATGCCTATTATTACTTTACCGGACGGTTCTAAACGTGAATTTGATCGTCCAGTTTCTGTGTTAGAGGTGGCTCAAGATATCGGAGCCGGTCTTGCCAAAGCAACCATTGCTGGCCGTGTAAACGGTGAACGTCGTGATGCGTGTGACATCATCAATGAAGATGCCAACCTTGAAATTATTACAGCAAAAGATGAAGACGGTTTAGAAATTATTCGTCACTCTTGCGCACACTTGCTAGGTCACGCAATCAAACAATTATTCCCTGATGTCAAAATGGCAATCGGTCCAACGATTGAAAATGGCTTCTATTATGACGTGGATTTAGACCGTTCTTTAACGCAAGAAGATCTTGATGCGATTGAAAAACGTATGCTGGAATTGGCAAAAACCAATTATGATGTAATCAAAACTCCGGTAAGCTGGCAAGAAGCAAGAGATACTTTTGAAAAACGCGGCGAGCCATACAAAATGGCTATTTTAGATGAAAACATCGAACGTACCGCAACGCCTGCGCTTTATCATCACGAAGAATACATTGATATGTGTCGTGGGCCACATGTGCCAAATATGCGTTTCTGCCACAATTTCAAATTGATGAAGGTTGCAGGTGCATACTGGCGTGGTGATAGCAAAAATAAAATGTTACAACGTATCTACGGTACGGCTTGGGCAGATAAAAAACAATTAGCGGAATACTTAACCCGCTTAGAAGAAGCGGCAAAACGTGACCACCGCAAAATCGGTAAAGCGTTAGATTTATATCATATGCAAGAAGAAGCACCGGGTATGGTGTTCTGGCATAACGATGGTTGGACAATTTTCCGTGAATTGGAAACCTTCGTTCGTACAAAATTAAAAGAATACGATTATCAAGAAGTAAAAGGTCCGTTCATGATGGACCGTGTGTTATGGGAAAAAACAGGTCACTGGCAAAACTACGGCGATTTGATGTTTACTACACAATCAGAAAACCGTGAATATGCGATTAAACCAATGAACTGCCCAGGACACGTTCAAATCTTTAACCAAGGTTTAAAATCTTACCGTGATTTACCAATCCGTATGGCGGAATTTGGTTCTTGTCACCGTAATGAACCATCAGGTTCTTTACACGGTTTAATGCGTGTACGTGGCTTCACTCAAGATGATGCACACATTTTCTGTACTGAAGATCAAATTGAAAGTGAAGTAACCAGCTGTATCAAAATGGTTTACGACATTTACAGCACGTTCGGTTTCCAAAATATTCAGGTGAAATTATCCACTCGTCCTGAAAAACGTATCGGTGCAGATGATATGTGGGATCGCGCAGAAGCAGGTCTTGCGGCAGCATTAGCGCATAACGGTCTTGAATATGAAATTCAAGAGGGTGAAGGTGCATTCTATGGTCCAAAAATTGAGTTTGCATTACGTGACTGCTTAGATCGTGAATGGCAATGCGGTACTATCCAATTAGACTTCGCATTACCAGGCCGTCTAAATGCGTCTTATGTGGCAGAAGACAATGATCGTCGTACACCGGTTATGATTCACCGTGCGATTTTAGGTTCAATTGAACGTTTCATCGGTATCATTACTGAAGAATATGCGGGTTTCTTCCCAGCATGGTTAGCGCCAGTTCAAGCGATTGTCATGAACATTACAGATAGCCAAGCAGACTACGTTCAAAAAGTGGTGAAACAACTTTCTGATGCAGGATTACGCGTTAAAGCTGATTTACGTAATGAAAAAGTTGGCTTCAAGATCCGCGAACATACCTTACGTCGCGTGCCTTATATGCTTGTTTGCGGTGATAAAGAAATCGCAGAAGGCAAAGTAGCTGTACGTACCCGTAAAGGTGCAGATTTAGGTACTTTTACCATTGAAGAATTTGCTGAAATCTTAAAATCCCAAGTAAGACAACGTGAGTTGAAATTGTTGGGTGAAGAGTAATTAATCTATAAAATCGGTACACTAAAAAGTGTGCCGATTTTTTTATATTTTATAAAATTGCGAGTAGTAATTTTTATCATAGGATTGGTAATTAGAAATGACAGTAATTTCCATAGATGATATTCGAAAAATTGATGATCAATTAATTTCGCAAAATGTTTTAATTCATCAGAGACCTTTCCAGACCACATTAGAGTGGATGCGTTTAAATAAGATTCAAGGAGATATATCCAGTTTCTATAAACAAGTGGAAGATATATATCAGAAACTTTATCCTCGACAAAAATTTGGTATTCCTAATTTGTTAATTGGTGGTATTGCTTTTAGAGATCAAATATATATAACTAGAATACCGGTTATCTATGGAATGGCAGGGATTAACTTATTTGATTTTGTTGATATTGATCCTTCTGAGTATGCATTAATGCATAATGTCTATTTTGAACAATATAAAAAAGCGATATATTCCATTTGCGATTTATATGATATAGCCTTTGGCATAGATGATATTCTTAAAGAAAAAGAATCTAATGAAATCCTGGTGTATTGGTTAGAAATGATTTTGTCTTCAACTATGTCTGCAGCATTTGCTTTATCGGAGAATATTAATCTTGCTAATGCAATTCAATCATCACTACTTTCGGTAGAGTTAGCTGCTAAATCTAGTTTAATGTACTTAGGTTGTGGTTATAAATATATAAGATCCTTAGGACATCATAAGGAGTATATTAAAGCAAGTCTAATTTCCTATAAGATAATAAATGAAGATGATGTTTTTTGGGAAATATATGATTCGTTACCTGAATATGTTGATACAAGATATACTCCACAAAACCTCAGTAAACAAGCATTAGTAGATATTGCAATTAAATCACAGTTTTTAGTATCTGAAATAATTAGAACAATTAGCAAGAGAAATCTAGCTGAGTCCATACAGTTAGAACGAGAGTTTACTAGACCTTCTTTAAAATAGGCATGAAAGTGTATTAACAAACTCAAATTCATTTTTCTTCTATATAATAGCCTTATCACAAGGAGGCGAATATGACAGATCAAATTCAACAATTAACACCAGAATTAACTTTAGAACGTATCAATGAAATCCCTGTTTTAACTTTAAATCACCCAGTGGGTTCTGCTCGAATTGCACTACAAGGGGCACAGCTATTAAATTGGCAGCCTAAAGGGGCAGAGCAGGATATCCTTTGGTTAAGTGAGATTGAGCCTTTCACACAAGGTGTGGCAATTCGCGGCGGTGTACCGCTTTGTTACCCTTGGTTTGGAGGCGTTAAACAACCTTCACACGGTACAGCGCGTTTACGTTTGTGGCAATTGAGTGATTATGATCTGCAAGCGAATAAAGTGCGGTTAGAATTTTCACTGTTTTCTGAATATGGTGTGATTGAAGCCAAAATGAAAATAGAATTTACCGATAAATGCACAATGACTTTCACGCATTTAGGGCAAGAACCTGCTCAAGCCGCATTACACAGTTATTTTAATATTGGTGATATTTCACAAATTGAAGTTCAAAATTTACCAAGCCGTTGTTATGACTCATTACAAGGTAAACATACTGATGTTCCTTCAACTCGTAAAATTGAACAAGGTGTCGATTGTATTTATTCATTAGAAGAAAATAAAACATTGTTGGTGGATAAGGCATTTAATCGACGTATTCAAATTACCCATCATCATGCAGATTCAATTGTGCTATGGAATCCTTGGGAGAAAACACCAAGTGCGATGCAACCAGAAGGGTATAGAACAATGGTATGTATTGAAACCGCAAGATTAGAAAAATTACTTCAATTTGGAGAGAGCATTTCAGCTGAAATAAGTGCTTTAACCACTGATATTTAAAGGAATAGAAATCCTTGTTGCATAAACGTGGCAAATACTATAAAATTTTGCCCGTTTTTTGTTTGTTTTTATAGCAAATGATTGAAGAAATCTTCTGTTTGAATACAGTAGGTTTTATCTTAAATAAATAGAAGGAATAACATTATCAAAACCGTAAAAAAAGCTCCGGCAGCTAACCGCCCGAATCGCATTAACGATGAAATTCGAGTAAAAGAAGTTCGTTTGATTGACCAAGATGGTGAACAAGCGGGGATTGTATCAATTCAACAGGCCTTAGATATGGCAGAACAAGCAGCGCTTGATTTAGTTGAGATCAGTCCGAATGCCGAACCACCGGTTTGTCGTATTATGAACTACGGCAAGTTCCTCTATGAAAAGAGCAAAACCGCAAAAGAACAGAAGAAGAAACAAAAAGTTGTACAAGTGAAGGAAATTAAATTCCGTCCAGGTACTGATGAAGGTGACTACCAAGTTAAATTACGTAGCTTAATCCGTTTCTTAGAAGATGGAGATAAAGCGAAAATTACTGTACGTTTCCGTGGTCGTGAAATGGCTCACCAAGATATTGGTTTAGACGTATTAGAACGCGTTAAAAATGACTTAGCTGATATTTCTGTTGTGGAATCTGCACCAGGTAAATTAGAAGGTCGCCAAGCGGTAATGGTGTTAGCACCTAAGAAAAAATAATTTTTTATTTAGATCTAATCTAGATAATCGAATTTTCACTTCGGTGAGAATACAACTGCACATTAGGCAAACTACGCAGCCTAATTGCTTTTGGAGAAGGGCAATTCAATTTGCCATATTGGAATAATTAGTGCCTACAAGTAATCTTCGGATTCGCCTAATTATGTGTTTAACTTAAAATGCGGAGTTTTTTAACAATGCCTAAAATTAAAACAGTACGTGGTGCTGCTAAGCGTTTCAAAAAAACAGCTTCTGGCGGTTTCAAACGTAAACAATCTCACTTACGTCATATTTTGACTAAAAAGACAACTAAACGTAAACGTCATTTACGTCATAAATCAATGGTTGCGAAAGCTGACCAAGTTTTAGTAGTAGCTTGCTTACCATACGCATAAGCCGTTATTTAAGCAAAACGTACGATTAGTTAAATTAGTTAAAAATATTACATAGGAGATTAAATAATGGCTCGTGTAAAACGTGGTGTTATTGCAAGAGCACGCCATAAGAAAGTTCTTAAGGCTGCTAAAGGTTATTATGGTGCACGTTCACGCGTGTATCGCGTTGCTTTCCAAGCAGTGATCAAAGCTGGTCAATACGCATATCGTGACCGTCGTCAACGTAAACGTCAATTCCGTCAATTATGGATTGCACGTATCAACGCTGCGGCTCGTCAAAATGGTTTATCTTACAGCAAATTCATCAACGGCTTGAAAAAAGCGTCTGTTGAAATCGACCGTAAGATCCTTGCTGATATCGCTGTATTCGACAAAGTAGCGTTCGCTGCATTAGTTGAAAAAGCAAAATCTGCACTTTAATTTTTTAAAGTTTAGATTCAAAAATTAGGACGCTGAAAAGCGTCCTTTTTTATTACCTCCCAAAAAGAAAAAACCGCTACTCAAAACTTGAATAGCGGGGAGGTCTTAATTTATAAGAAACTTCAAAAAGATAACTGCAATATGCAGTGCACTAGCAATGTATCAGACTGTGGTTTTTTGAAATAGTTCGATATTTTTGAAAAAAATTTAAAAAATATCAAAATTAAACCAAAATGAACGAATTTAGCCCTTTATAAAGGCAATAATTTGCTCTTCAATCCCTTTTTCATCTAATTTAATTTCAGCAAGCGCTTCTTGTTGTGTGCCTTGCGGAATAAAAATATCAGGTAAACCTAGTTGTAAAAGTGCGGTTGTTTTTCCATGAGAATTTAGCACTTCTGAAACAGCAGAACCTGCACCACCTTGAATCGTATTTTCTTCCAATGTCACAATGACGTCATGGGTATTCGCCACTTCTAGAATACGAGCTTCATCAATTGGTTTCACAAAGCGCATATCGATAACAGTCGCATTGAGTTTTTCTGCCACAGATAAAGCAGCAGGTAAGAGTGTGCCAAAATTCAGAATCGCGATTTTTTCACCTTGACGAACCATTTTTGAACGACCAATTTCTAATTCAGCAAGTGGGGTTAATTCTACGCCGATTGCATTTCCACGTGGATAACGTACCGCAGCAGGTTTACCACATTTATACCCTGTATAAAGCATTTGTCGACATTCATTTTCATCACTTGGTGTCATAATGATCATATTCGGAATGCAGCGCATAAAACTTAAATCAAACGCACCTTGGTGAGTTTGACCATCAGCACCTACGATACCTGCACGATCGATGGCAAAGAGAACAGGTAAGTTTTGAATAGCGACATCGTGAATAAGCTGATCATAAGCACGTTGTAAGAAAGTAGAATAAATGGCTACAACAGGTTTATAACCACCAATTGCAAGGCCCGCAGCAAAAGTGACAGCATGTTGTTCAGCGATGGCAACATCAAAATATTGTTGTGGGAATCGTTCTGAAAATTCTACCATGCCAGAACCTTCACGCATTGCAGGGGTAATACCAACTAATTTATCGTCTTGTTCCGCCATTTCGCATAACCAATCACCGAAGATTTTTGAATAAGTCGGTTTAGCATTTGATTTAGGAAGTTGGCCGCTTGTTGGATCAAATTTAGGTACGCCATGGAAACCGATTGGGTCTTTTTCTGCTGGCTCGTAACCTTTCCCTTTTTTAGTTTTGATGTGTAAGAATTGCGGTCCTTTGAGATCACGCATATTGCTTAAGGTGGCAATTAATTCATCAATATTATGCCCGTCAATGGGTCCAATATAGTTAAAACCGAGCTCTTCAAAAAGCGTACTTTCTGGCGAGAACATCACACCTTTCATGTGTTCTTCGGTTTTCTTCATAAAGTTTTTAACAGTTGGCACTTTATCTAAAATTTTCTTACTGCCATCACGAACGGTTGAATATAATGAACCAGAGAAAATGCGAGCAAGGTGATTATTCAATGCCCCCACGTTTTCAGAAATAGACATTTCATTGTCATTTAAAATGACCAACATATCAGTATGCAAAGAACCCGCATGGTTTAAGGCCTCAAATGCCATTCCCGCAGTGATTGCACCGTCACCAATCACACAAACAGTTTTACGACCCGCATTTTCACGTTCTGCCGCAACAGCAATACCTAGTCCTGCACTGATAGAAGTAGAAGAGTGACCAACACTTAATACATCAAACTCACTTTCTTCACGCCAAGGGAAAGGATGAATGCCGCCTTTTTGGCGAATGGTGGACATTTGATCACGACGCCCCGTCAAAATTTTGTGTGGATACGCTTGATGGCCCACATCCCAAATTAATTGATCAAAAGGGGTTTTGAAAATGTAGTGTAATGCAACCGTCAATTCAACGGTACCAAGACCAGATGCCAAATGACCACTGCTTTGACTAACGGATTCCAACAGATAACTCCGTAATTCCTGACAAAGTTGCGGAAGCTGATCTTTGTTCAAAAGACGCAAATCTTCCGGCGAATTAATTAAGGATAAAAGAGGATAGTTGTTCATATATTCGTTAGTCCTAAAATGTGAAAAAAGTGACCGCACTTTGAAAAATCAAAGTCAGCGCTGTCACCATTAACTTTTACGATTGACAATAAATTCAGCTAATGCGCGTAATGCGGTAGTATCAAAAGGTAAATTGTCTAATTCATGTAAGGCGGTTTGATAGAGTTCTTGTGCTTTTTGTTTCGCACCCTCTAATCCTAACAGCTTTGGATAAGTGCTTTTATCTAAACCTAAATCAGAACCCACCGGTTTACCGATTTCCGCACTATCACCTTCAATATCTAAAATATCATCTTGTACTTGGAAAGCTAAACCAATAGCTTGTGAATAACGTTCTAGTTGTTGCTCTAATTCTTTGTTTTCAAAGTGAGGCGAGCAGATAAAACCCATTTTTAATGCGGCCGTTAGCAATGCACCAGTTTTGTTACGATGAATAAGCTCTAATTCGGTTAAATTAACTTGTTTATGTTCAGAAATTAAATCTAAACTTTGCCCTAAACACATGCCTTGTACGCCAGATGCTTGGGCTAAGACTTTCACTAATTGCAATTTTTGTTCTGCAGAAAGAGAAGGGGCTAGTGTAAGAATTTCAAAGGCAAAAGCTTGTAATGCATCGCCAGCTAAAATAGCCGTGGCTTCATCAAAAGCAATATGACAAGTTGGTTGACCACGACGAAGTTCATCGTTGTCCATGGCAGGCAAATCATCATGGATTAAAGAATAAGCGTGAATAGATTCAATGGCTGCTGCTGCGTAATCTAAAGCGGTCATTTCTGCACCCAGCATTTTTCCCGTTGCATAGACAAGAAAAGGACGAACGCGTTTGCCGCCTAGCAATAAGCCATATTTCATGGCATCACGCAAAGGGGCATTATAAGAGTCAATTTCTTCAAATTGATTAGCTAAAAACTGATTAATACGCTCTTGAACTTGTTTGAGTTCAGTGCCGAATTGATAACTCATGGATTACTCGTCCCCTTGATAATCACTTAATGGGGCGGTTTCGCTTTTTTGTAACAAAATTTGAATACGTTGTTCAGCTTGTTGCAAGCGCTCCTGACCAAGTTGAGTCAATTTAATGCCGTTCTCAAATTCTTTCAGCGCATCTTCTAATGGTAATTCACCGCTTTCAAGTTTTGTCACAATGGTTTCTAATTGTGCAAGTGTTGTTTCAAAATCAGGTTCAGCATTTGCTGGTTTACGCGCCATTAAATTATCCTTTTCAGATGAATAAATTGCTCCGTATTGTACTTGATTTTTATAGGGATGTTAAAAACTTATTTCAAAGTGCGGTCAGTTTTTCGTGAGAATTTGAACTTTGTGGGATCTGGAATTTAGCGTACAATACGGCCATTTTTTATTATTCACAGATTATTATGAAATTTATCGTTAAACTTTTTCCTGAAATTATGATTAAAAGCGAAACTGTGCGTAAGCGTTTCGCAAAAATTTTGACCTCAAATATCCGCAATATTTTACAGAAATATGATGAAGAGACAGCTGTTGTTCGTCATTGGGATTACATCGAAGTGCGCTCGAAAAATGAAGCTAACCGTGAAGAGTTGATTGCGCTTTTACAACGTATTCCGGGGATCCATCATTTTTTAGAAGTGGAAGAAAAACCGTTTACCGATTTGCATCATATCTTTGAGTTGACCTTAGCGGATGTTGCCGATCAACTTGAAAACAAAACCTTTTGTGTACGTGTAAAACGCAAAGGGAAACATGATTTTAGTTCCATTGAAGCAGAACGTTATATCGGTGGTGGTTTAAATCAGCATATTGAAAGTGCAAAAGTACGTTTAAAAAATCCTGATGTGACAGTGCGTATTGATATTGAAGATGACAAAATGATGCTAGTGAGAGCTCGTCATGTTGGCTTAGGCGGTTATCCAATTGGGACGCAAGAAGACGTGCTTTCATTGATTTCAGGTGGCTTTGACTCTGGCGTATCCAGTTATATGCTTATTCGCCGTGGTTCACGTGTGCATTATTGTTTCTTCAATTTAGGTGGTGCAGCCCATGAAATTGGCGTGAAACAAATGGCTTACCATATTTGGAATCGTTATAGTTCATCACATAAAGTCCGCTTTATTGCCATTCCTTTTGAAGGCGTAGTGGGCGAGATTTTAGAGAAAGTCGATAACGGTCAAATGGGCGTCGTGTTAAAACGAATGATGGTGCGAGCTGCAAGTAAAGTTGCACAACGTTTTGACATTCAAGCTATCGTTACCGGCGAAGCACTCGGGCAAGTTTCAAGCCAAACTTTAACCAATTTGCGTTTAATTGATGAAGCTGCAGATGCATTAGTATTACGTCCACTCATTACTCATGATAAAGAACAAATTATCGCGATGGCGAAAGAGATCGGCACAGATGATATTGCCAAATCGATGCCGGAATTCTGTGGGGTGATTTCTAAAAATCCAACGATTAAAGCGGTACGTGAAAAAATTCTTGAAGAAGAAAATCACTTTGATTTCGGCGTGTTGGAAAGTGCGGTTGAAAATGCACAATATTTAGATATTCGCCAAATTGCAGAAGAAACTGAGAAAGAAGTGGTAGAAGTGGATACCATTTCAGTGCTTAGTGAAAATGATATTATTTTAGATATTCGTAGCCCAGAAGAGACGGATGAAAATCCATTCGAATCAGATGAACACACAGTGATGCAATTGCCATTTTACAAATTATCTTCACAATTCAGCTCATTAGATCAAAGTAAAAATTATGTGCTTTATTGTGAACGAGGCGTGATGAGTAAACTGCAAGCGCTTTATTTAAAAGAAAATGGTTTCACAAATGTGAGAGTTTTCGGGAAAAAATAAGCAAAAAAATGACCGCACTTTAACGTGCGGTTTTTTATTCGTAATCTAATTCACCTACTAATTCATCGATAGCTTTGGCAAGTAACGTTCTGTCATGACGATAGCTGATATCATCTGCATTCAAGCGTTTAGCCAAGATTTTAACGGGAGAAATCGCAGACAAATCGACCGCACTTTTTTCGCGATAAGGGGTAATGGCGCCATTAATGACTGGGGCTCCGACGATTTCATTAATTTTCTGAATACGATCTGCCAGTGAAAGCTGAGAGGCAGCGCCAATTTCCACCCCTAAATTATCAATAAAAATCACTTTTGCTTTGCTATTACGCAGGGCCGTCGCTAATTCAGGTAGCAATAGCGGGGGCATAATACTTGTCATGAAACTTCCTGGGCCAAGTAAAATGACTTCCGCTTGCTCCAATGCTTGAATGGCTTCTTGTGCGGCTTTAACCATAGGCACTAAGAAAAGTGATTGGGGTAATTCTGTTAAATTATCAATGCTCACTTCACCTACAATACTGGAGCCTGAACCTAAACTCGCGGCAAGATGAACAGGTTCTTCTGACATGGGAATAATGTGAGATTTTACTTTGAGTAATTCACGAATTAAGTTAATGGCTTCAATAGGGCGAATATGCATATCTTCTAAGGCTTTGAGCATTAAATTGCCTAAATTATGCCCTGAAAGTTCACCTTCACCAGTAAAGCGGTATTCAAATAATGCAGATGCCGTGCTTGGCTCAATGATGATTTGATTTAAGCAATTACGTAGATCGCCCCATGCGATACCACCTTGTTCTTGGCGAATTCGGCCAGTTGAACCGCCGTTATCGGTGGTGGTGACAATACCGGTTAAACGCTCTTTCATAAAACTAAGCGCCGATAATACACGCCCTAATCCATGGCCACCACCAATGGCAACAATATGTTTGATTTCGTCTAAATGTTCATGACGGCTGTGACGAGATAAATCAGACATTTTTCTTCCTTTTTTACCTATAAATTATTATAAAAAATAATGTTATATATTTTTTTATATAAGTTAATGCTGTTATTTTTATCAATATAGTCGGGTAATTCTATCAAATTATTGCTATTAACCGCTTGCTTTTATTACAATACCAACACAATTTATTTTTAACGCATAACTCCGAGCTTGTTTAGCCTAAGTTTCATAGGAAATACGGCGGCAAGCCAATAACGCGGTACGTTATTCAGGGATACGCTGGAAACGGTTTATCCTCTCCATATTTAGAAAGGTGTAAAATGCAATCCATTCCTATCAAGAACGTAGGAGAGTCTCGCTTAGTCGATCCTTTCCAACGCCAATATTACTATCTACGACTGTCGATTACCGATCAGTGTAACTTTCGTTGTACCTATTGTTTACCTGATGGTTATCAACCCGAAGCTAACAAACCAAGTTTCTTAACCTTAAAAGAAATTACCCATCTTGCTCAAGCGTTTGCTGAAATGGGCACAGAGAAAATCCGTTTAACGGGTGGCGAACCGACTTTACGCAAAGATTTTATTTCTATTGCTGAAAGCATCGCTAACATTGATGGAATCCGTCAATTAGCTGTCACGACAAATGGCTACCGCATGGCAAAAGATGTGGCTGATTGGAAGAAAGCAGGGATTACGTCTATTAACGTCAGTGTTGATAGCTTAGATCCGAAAATGTTCCATCAAATTACAGGTATCAATAAATTTGATGACGTGATGCGTGGTATCGATCGTGCATTTGAAGTGGGCTACAACAAAGTCAAAGTCAATTCAGTTTTGATGAAAAATTTGAATGACAAAGAGTTTGAGCAATTCCTTGTTTGGGTGAAAGATCGCCCAATTCAAATGCGCTTTATTGAACTCATGCAAACGGGAGAAATGGATAGTTTCTTTAATAAATTCCATCTTTCAGGACAAGTATTAGCGGATAAATTGCTGCAAAACGGTTGGCAATTACAACATAAATCCCATACTGACGGTCCAGCTAAAGTATTCACGCATCCTGATTATGCAGGCGAAATTGGCTTAATTATGCCTTATGAGAAGAATTTCTGCGCAAGCTGTAATCGTCTAAGAGTATCAGCGAAGGGCAAACTTCATCTCTGTTTATTCGGTGAAGAAGGCATTGAATTACGTGATTTATTGCAATCCCATGAACAGCAAGATATTTTGCAAGCACGTATTTTTTCTGCACTGCAAGGCAAACGTGAACATCATTATTTGCATATCGGTGATAGTGGCGTAAGAAATCATTTAGCTTCTATCGGTGGCTAAAAGAAAATAGGTGACTTTTACTGTTCACTTATTTTGCTTTCATCACACATGTAAAACATTCAATATTTTAACCGCACTTTTATTACATTATGACTACATTTACGCATATCAATTCTCAAGGCGAAGCCAATATGGTGGATGTTTCTGCAAAAGCAGAGACCGTTCGTGAAGCTCGTGCTGAAGCCATTGTGACCATGTCAAAAGAAACCCTTTCTATGATCGTGGAAGGCAAACATCACAAAGGCGATGTATTTGCTACTGCTCGTATTGCAGGCATTCAAGCGGCAAAACGTACTTGGGAACTTATCCCACTTTGCCATCCATTGTTACTTTCTAAAGTAGAAGTGAATTTAGAACCGTTACTTGAAACAAACCAAGTTCGTATTCAATCTCTTTGCAAATTAACCGGAAAAACCGGCGTAGAAATGGAAGCATTAACCGCTGCAAGTGTGGCAGCCTTAACCATTTACGATATGTGTAAAGCCGTACAAAAAGACATGGTGATTGAGCACGTTCGCCTGTTAGAAAAGAGCGGTGGAAAATCCGGTCACTTTATTGCGGAGGAAAAATAAAATGTTAAATGTTTTATTTTTTGCTCAAACTCGTGAATTAATTGGGGAAGATTCTATTCAGCTTGAAGGCGATTTTGCGACAGCAGAAGCTGTGCGTGAACATCTTGCTCAAAAAGGCGATAGATGGGCGTTAGCGTTAGAAAAAGGGAAGCTTTTAGTCGCTATCAATCAAACTTTGATGCCACTAGAAAGTGCGGTCAAAAATGGGGATGAAATTGCATTTTTCCCACCTGTAACGGGGGGCTAAATGACGGATATTCAAATTTCAGTACAAGAACAACCTTTTGATCAAAATGCTGTTTATCAATGGCTTTCTGAGCAACATTCGGTTGGTGCAACGGTTATTTTCGTGGGTAAAGTACGCGATCTTAATTTAGGCGATGAGGTATCCAGTTTATACTTAGAACATTATCCCGCAATGACAGAAAAAGCCTTACGTGAAATTGTAGAACAGGCGAAAGCGCGTTGGGATATCCAGCGAGTGTCGGTAATTCATCGTGTGGGACTTTTACATACTGGCGATGAAATTGTTTTAGTGGGAATTAGTTCTGCTCACCGAGGTGATGCCTATCACGCTAATGAATTTATTATGGACTTCTTAAAATCTAAAGCCCCGTTCTGGAAAAAAGAACAAACCAATCAAGGTGAACGTTGGATTGAAGCAAGAGAGAGCGATAAAGAAGCGTTAGAAAAGTGGTAATTCAATATAAAAAACATGGTCATTTTTATGGCCATTTTTTACTTTTGTTAAAATAATATGTATACAGTTATATATGTAAGTTAAGTTATTATATTTAACTTATCTTTAACTTTTCTTTAACTTATCTTTAATTTTCAATAAAAAAACATCTCTTTGTAAGCTTGTGTAAAATCTTGTAAATTATCTGTTAATTGCTGAGTTTCGTATTATACTTATTCCGAATCAAGATTTTATTTGTCTTGATTAGTTATTTTTTGATTATAGGAAACTTTAATATGAATCATGTTTTTAAAATTATTTGGAATAAAGTAAATCAATGCTGGGTTGCTGTTTCAGAACTAAGCAAATCTGTGGGTAAATCATCTCAAACTGATAAACGTAAAGCATTAAATGTAATTATTGGCGCTGCAGTTTTAGCAGGTGCAACGACAAGCGCGATGGCTGAAACCAATGTTGTTGTCAATGATAAAGGTACAGTTATTGGCGGAACTGGTGCAGTAGCTGATCGAACTAACGCAGTTGTTTTAGGTAATAGCGCTAATTCTAATACGGCAGACTCTATTGCTATTGGTACAGGGGCTAAAGTAGAGGGAAATGCTGATTACAACCAATACAATATTGCAATTGGTAATAAAGCTCGATCAACCAATAAAGAAACAGTTGCCATTGGTAACAATGCAAATGGCTGGGGCTCTGGCGGTATTGCAATTGGTAGTGGTAGCAATGCACCAAGTCGCGGTACGGCAGTTGGTTATGGTACAAAAGCAAGTGATGAGGGATGGGCTACAGCTATCGGTAATGAAGCAAATGCAAGTGGTCGAGGTTCAGCGGCTATGGGTAATGGTGCCTCATCATCAGGAACGGATTCAGTTGCTATTGGTCACTTAGCGAATGCAAGTAAAGACAGTGCAGTAGCTGTAGGTGAAAGAGCAACAGCAAGTAATGCTAGTGCTTCCGCTTATGGTAATCAAGCTGTGGCAACTGGAGATCGCTCAATTGCTTTAGGGGTTGTATCTAAGGCAACTGGAGGTAGTAGCGTTGCATTAGGTGATTCCTCAAGAGCATATGGCCATTGGTCTACTGCAGTTGGGCCTATTGCTGTTGCTAAAGGTTATTCTGCAACTGCTGTAGGTGAAATGGCTCACGCTGATGGCTCTGCTTCTAGTGCTTTAGGTCATTCATCTAACGCAAGTGGATCTTCTTCTATTGCAATTGGTGATCAAGCAAATGCAAAAGCGCGTAATACTGTTGCTATAGGATCGAATTCAACCTCATCTGCCGCGGATGCTATGTCATTTGGTAGCGGAAGCAATGCTTCAGGTATGAGTTCTATTGCTATTGGTGAAAGTACTAAAGCAGAAGGCTATCATTCTGTTGCTATGGGGGCGAATTCTAAAGCGAATCAAACTAACTCTGCAGCTATTTTAGGAAATGCAACGGGTACAAGCAGTATTGCTATTGGTGGTAATGCGACAGCCGCAAATTCTGTTGCGTTAGGTTCTGATTCTACTAATACTCATGAAGATTCAGTTGCTCTAGGCTCAAGTTCTGCAGGGGCAAAAAATGTATTTGATGATACTGCAACAAAATTACAATCTTTTAATGATGATGCAAGTTCAAAAACAATTAATTATAACGGTACGTCTTCATATAAAACGATAATTGATTTTGATTTTGGTGATTCTTTCACTAAAGAATCAACCGGTGCAGTTTCTGTAGGTGATGGCTCTCTTGTTCGCCAGATCCAAAATGTAGGTGCAGGTCGAATTACTGCTGAATCAAACGATGCAGTAAATGGTAGCCAATTATACCAAGCTTATTACAATGCAGGCTTTAACATTAAAAATAATGGTAAAGAAACATCACGTATTAATACCCATGGCAAAGTAAATTTTGTGAATGGTAAAAATACCGAAGTGGTTGTTAAAGACGGTGAAAATGCTGCTGATATTACAGTGAATTTAAAAGATGATATTACTGTTAATAATGTTACAGCTAATAATCTCACCGTAGGACCTGTTACGATTAATAAAGATGGTATTAATGCAGGTGATAAAAAAATCACGAATGTATCAAATGGTACAATTTCAGCAGATAGTAAAGATGCTGTGAATGGTAGCCAATTATATGCAGCGAAGAACGAGCTTAATACCAATATTACTAAAGCCGCTGCAGCAGCTAAAACAGAAGTAAAAGCAGGAACAAATGTAGAGGTTACTTCTGAAACTGGTGCGAATAATCAAACTATTTACACGGTTAACGCAAAAGACACTTCAGCTTCTGTTGATGCTGGTTCCGATGCAATTACTGTGACAGTGGGCAAACCAACCAAAGTTACTGGAAAAGACGGTGTGACTGTAACCACAGTAACCAATTATAAAGTGGATCTTTCACAAAAAACCAAAGATGAAATCAAAAATGCAGGTGGTCGTGGATTTAACGTGACTGCAAGTGCATCTGAAGGTACTGTTGTAAATGAAGTGGCAGAAGAAACGGTTCAATCTACAGCAATAAAAATGGATAAATTGACACTTGATGCGGGTAAAAATATTAAATTAACTCACAAAAAAGGAAAAGTGTTAAGCGTTGCTGTGTCTGATACACCGACATTCAAAAATGTAACTACAACAGGTGACGTTAACGTTGGTGGTACTATCCATGCACATGGTGGATTAGATATGCACAATAATCGTATTGTAAATGTGGCTGATCCGAAAGACCCAACTGATGCAGTAAATAAACGTTATGTTGATAATGCTGTGAAAAATATTAATAACAACATCAATCGTTTAGACAACAAAATTGATCACGTTGATCGTAAATTACGAGCAGGTATTGCAGGTGCGACAGCGATTTCTTTCTTACAACGTCCAAATGAAGCGGGTAAAAGCTTAGTTTCTGTTGGTGTTGGTGGTTATCGCAATGAAAATGCAATCGCAGTTGGTTATGGCCGAAATTCTGATAACAACAAAATTTCGATTAAAGTTGGTGCAAGTATCAATTCCCGCAGTGATGTAAACTGGGGCGGAAGCATCGGTTACCAATGGTAATTGTTTGATAAAAAGGCAGAGTAAAATCTGCCTTTTTTATTATATTGAGATGAAAAAAAGTGCGGTCAAATTCGACCGCACTTTTTGTTTTTATTGATTAAAGCACTTTAACGATGCTTTCGCATAAATAACGAATATTGTCTTCAGTGATACCAGCCACATTGATACGACCAGAACGAACAGCATAAATCGCAAATTCTTCTTTTAAGCGATCAACTTGTTCAGGTGATAAGCCGCTGAAAGAGAACATACCGTTTTGTTCCATGATAAAGCTGAAATCTTGCTCTGCGCCGTATTCTTTTAATAACTGAACGAATAAATGACGCATTTTTTTGATACGTTCACGCATTTCAGTTAATTCATTTTCCCACTCTTGGCGAAGTTGCGGATCATTTAACACCGTTGCTACGGTCGCCCCACCATGAGATGCAGGGTTAGAGTAGAGGGTACGAATAATTGATTTCACCTGTGTTAAAGCGGTTGACGCAATTTCTGCATTTTCAGCCACAAGGGTAAAGGCACCGACACGCTCATTGTATAAACCAAAGTTTTTAGAGAATGAACTTGCCACTAATAATTCTTTATGATTTGCTGCAAAAGCACGTAAACCGTAAGCATCTTGGTCTAAGCCATTGGCTAAACCTTGATAAGCAAAGTCAAAGAGTGGTAACCAGCCATTTTTTGCTGAAAGCGCAGCTAATTCTTGCCATTGCTCAGGGGTTGGGTCAATACCGGTTGGGTTGTGGCAGCAACCGTGTAAAAGCACGACATCACCTTCGCTTGCTTGACTTAAATCTTCAAGTAAATGTTCCCAGTCAAGGGCTTTGCGTTCAGCATCATAATAACGATATTCACGAATCGTCATGCCCACCGCATTGAAAATGGCATTGTGGTTAGGCCATGTAGGTGTACTAATCCATACATTTTGTGCTTTGGTCTGGCGTTTAATGAATTCCGCAGCAATGCGTAATGCACCTGTGCCCCCTAAACTTTGTGCAGTTCTTGCACGATTTGCTTTAATGACTTCTGAATCTTTACCGAAAAGAAGTTCTTTTGTGCGTTCGTTATAATCAGCAATACCATCGATAGTCAGATAGTTTTTCGTTTTTTCGTTATCAAATAAGCGTTTTTCTGCTTCTTTCACTGCACGCATAATCGGCGTTGTACCTTGTGCATCTTTATAAACGCCAATACCTAAATTGATTTTATTTTCACGCGTTTCTGATTTGAATGCTTCGCCTAAGCCTAAGATAGGATCGGCCGGAGCCGCTTTGATATGTTCAAACATAGCTTTTCCTTATGTATGTGTTGTGAGATGAGTAATTTTATACTTCAGTCGATGGATTTTATCAAGAAGAACCTAATAAAAAAATCAACCGCACTTTGATGCTTTTAGATATTCATCAAAAAGTGCGGTTGTTTTTTTGATTATTTTAATTTCTCAATCGCCCAATTTAAACCAGATTGATAGTCTTCAGGGAGTTCGTGACGAAGTTTTTCAAGCTGTTGAATAATGATCGTTTTGTCTGGATGTGTGATATTGATATGACCTAATTTTCTACCCGGACGAACTTCCTTACCATACCAATGTAATTGGGAGAAAGGCGTGTTCAACCATTGTGGATTATGTTCTGTACCAATCAAGTTGACCATGACACTTGGTGCAATGGGTTGTAATGATGGTGTAGGTAAATCTAATAAGGCTCGTAGATGCAATTCAAATTGACTAATCGCACAACCTAATTGTGTCCAATGTCCGCTATTATGCACACGAGGGGCAAGTTCATTAATTAATAATTTATCACCCACCACAAAGCATTCCATCGCCATTACACCCACATATTCAAGCTTATCCATGATTTTTCCGAGCATAGATTCAGCCTGAATTTGTTGGCTTTGTTGTTGCGGTAATGAAATATCTGTCACACTGTAACGTAAAATACCATTTTGCTGCAGATTATGCGTCACAGGATAGAAACGTTTTTCACCATTTTTAAATCTTGCGCCTACAATAGACACTTCATAATCAAAAGGAATGAATTTTTCTGCGATAACTTCACCGAATAAATCGTCCGTAATATCACATTGATTATTTTCAGTGATAATCCATTGACCTCGACCGTCATAACCACCGGTACGACGTTTAACCACGACTTTTTCACCCACGTTTTTAAATACTTCAGACCATTGCGTTTTATCTTTTAATAAACACCATGGCGAGGTAGAGAGATTGAGTTCATCCAGTAAAGATTTTTGGGTAAAGCGATCAGCCAATAAACCAAAAACATTCTGATTAACGAAATTCTTATGATGGCCTAATAATTCGGTTAAAGGTGTTTTTTCCCAACGTTCAATTTCTGCGGTGATGATGGCATCTTTAGGTAAATCAAATACGGGCGCATTGAACTCAAGCGGTTGAACGTGAATATCTAAAGGTGCGCCTGCATAACGTAACATTCTGCCGAGTTGACCGTTACCAAGCACATAAATGGTAGGATATAGGGTAGAGTTTTGCATAAAATTTCTCATCAAATCTAGCTAAAAAAACAACCGCACTTTGAAAAGTGCGGTCAAATTTAAAGGTGTTTTATGTACGTGGATCAGGATTATCCAATACCATATTGGTTTGATTTTCGCGGAATGCTTGTAGGCGAGCGAATAACGCATCATCCCAACCGGCAAGAATTTGTGCGGCGAGTAATCCTGCATTAGCCGCACCAGCTGGGCCAATTGCTAATGTACCGACAGGAATGCCTTTTGGCATTTGCACGATAGAATAGAGACTATCAACACCGCTTAACATAGAACTTTTAACAGGGACACCCAATACGGGCACAAGCGTTTTAGCCGCAATCATACCGGGTAAATGAGCAGCGCCACCAGCACCCGCAATAATCACTTTATAACCATTCTTTTGTGCATTTTCGGCAAATTCAAACAACTTGTCGGGGGTTCGATGTGCGGAAACGACTTCAACATGATATGCCACATTGAGTTCATCTAAAATTTGAGTGGCTTCTTGCATGGTTGCCCAATCGCTTTTTGAGCCCATAACAATAGCAATTTGTGCGGTATTTGACATATTTTTAAAAATTTATCTAATAAAAAACGATGCGTAGAATAGCACATTTGCTCACTTTTAAGCAAACGTTTGCTATATGGTAAAGACTGAAAATTCCATTGCAAGTTTTGTCATAAAATCTTATCCTAATATGAGTTTTTTTCTTAGAAATAGAGCAGATTATGTTAGCTAAAGCGAAATATAGAAAAGATTACAAACAACCTGATTTTACAGTTACGGATATTTTCCTTGATTTTCAATTAGATCCTAAGCATACCGTTGTTACTGCAAAGACAACCTTCCAACGTTTAAATGATGAAGCAACCCATCTACGATTAGATGGTCATGGTTTCCAATTTGCCTCCATTAAATTCAATGGTGAAGATTTTAAACATTATCATCAAGACCATGAAAGTTTAACGTTAGATTTAACCAATCAAAGTGCGGTCAATTTTGAACTTGAAATTGTGACGAATTTAGAGCCAGCACAAAACACCTCTTTACAAGGGCTTTATCAATCTGGCGAGGGCATTTGTACACAATGTGAAGCAGAAGGTTTCCGTCAAATTACCTATATGCTTGATCGACCAGATGTATTAGCTCGCTATACAACCAAAATTACCGCAGATAAGACTAAATATCCTTACTTACTTTCAAATGGCAACCGCATTGCAAGTGGTGAATTAGAGGACGGTCGTCATTGGGTCGAATGGAATGACCCATTCCCGAAACCAAGCTACTTATTCGCTTTAGTGGCAGGTGATTTTGATTTATTACAAGATACCTTTACAACAAAAAGTGGTCGTGAAGTGGCTTTAGAGCTTTATGTTGACCGTGGCAATCTTGATCGCGCTTCGTGGGCAATGGAAAGTCTGAAAAAAGCGATGAAATGGGATGAAGACCGTTTCAATTTAGAATACGACTTAGATATTTACATGATTGTTGCTGTGGACTTCTTCAATATGGGCGCCATGGAAAATAAAGGGTTGAATATTTTTAACTCTAAATTTGTGTTGGCAAATCCACAAACAGCAACCGATGATGATTATCTCGCCATTGAAAGCGTGATTGCGCATGAGTATTTCCATAACTGGACGGGAAACCGTGTAACTTGCCGTGATTGGTTCCAATTAAGTTTGAAAGAAGGTTTAACGGTTTTCCGTGATCAAGAATTTTCATCTGACACAGGCTCTCGTGCTGTTAATCGCATTAATAACGTGAAATTCTTACGTACGGTACAATTTGCCGAAGATGCAAGCCCTATGTCACACCCAATTCGCCCTGAAAAAGTCATTGAAATGAATAACTTCTATACAGTGACCGTATATGAAAAAGGGGCAGAAGTGATTCGTATGTTGCACACTTTATTAGGTGAACAAGGTTTCCAAAAAGGGATGCAACTTTATATCGCAGAAAATGATGGTAAAGCAGCAACCTGTGAAGATTTTGTGTCTGCAATGGAACGTGCAAATGACGTTGATTTAGCACAATTCCGTCGTTGGTATAGCCAATCAGGCACACCAGAATTATTGATTAGCGATGCCTATGATGAACAAACTCATACTTATCGTTTAACGGTTTCGCAATCTACGCCGCCAACTGCGGACCAAATGGAAAAAGTAAACTTACATATTCCATTGAAAATTGCGCTTTATGATGCCAAAGGCACTAAACAAATGTTACAGCATAACGGTGAGTTGTTAAGCGATGTGTTAAATGTAACAGAAAAAGACCAAGTGTTTGAGTTCCATGGTATTTATGGTCGTCCAATTCCTGCGTTATTATGTGATTTCTCTGCACCGGTGAAACTGGATTATGATTACACCACAGAGCAGTTGTTAGGTTTACTTAAATTTGCAGATAACCAATTCGCTCGTTGGGATGCAGCACAAATGTTGTTTACTCAAGAATTGCGTCGTAATGTGGCGCATTTCCAACAAGGTGAAGCCTTTGACATTTCTCCTGATGTTTTGACCGCACTTGCGCATGTATTAGAAAATTACGAACAAGATATTGAATTAGCTACGTTAATTCTAACCTTGCCAAAAGACATTGAGTTTGCAGAAAGCTTTAAAACGATTGATCCAGATGGCATTGCCGCCGCAAGAGAATTTATGTTGGTGCAAATTGCAGAATACTTGAAAGAGGATTTATTACGTATTTACACCCATATTCGTCTTGAAGATTATCGAGTGACGCAAGAAGATATTGCTTTACGAGCAATGCGTAATCTTTGTTTAAGTTATTTGGCTTACACCAATTTAGGCAATAATGTGGTGCAAAAACATTACAATAATGCCAATAATATGACAGATACGCTGGCGGCATTAAATATGGCAACCAAAGCCGCGTTACCTTGCCGTGATGCCTTGTTGGCCGATTTTGAACAAAAATGGCAACATGATGGCTTGGTAATGGATAAATGGTTTGCTTTACAAGCAACCCGCCCAGATGAAAACGTATTGGAAATTGTACAAGTGTTAATGGATCACCCAAGTTTTAACTTCAATAATCCAAACCGTTTACGTTCATTAGTGGGTAGCTTTGCAAATCACAACTTAAAAGCGTTCCATCATATTAGTGGTTCTGGCTATCGTTTCTTAACAGACGTCCTAATCCGTTTAAATGAAAGCAATCCACAAGTAGCAGCACGTTTAATTGAGCCATTAATTCGTTTCTCACGTTTTGATGCACAACGTCAAACGTTAATGAAACGTGCTTTAGAGCGATTAAGTGCAGTTGAAGAGCTTTCTAAAGATTTATTCGAGAAGATTGAGAAAGCCTTGCAATAAACAAAAAGTGCGGTTAATTTTGACCGCACTTTCCATTTACAGTGAACTATCCTGAGAGATAAACGAGTATGTATTCTTTGATCCGTAAAGCAATCTTTTCCCTTGATCCTGAAACTGCCCATGATTTAGTGATTAAATCATTGCATTTAGCGGGTAAATCGCCTTTTCAATTTTTATTGAAGCAACTTTTGGCTTGTCCACAAGGTACGCCTAAGCAAGTAATGGGCATTACGTTTAAAAATCCTATTGGGTTAGCGGCGGGAGCAGATAAAAATGCCGAAGCGATTGATGGATTTGGTGCGATGGGATTTGGTTTTATTGAAGTCGGTACGGTTACGCCTTTGGCACAGGAGGGAAATGCGAAACCTCGTCAATTCCGCTTAGTGGAAGCGGAAGGGATTATTAACCGTAATGGATTCAATAATTATGGCATTGATTATGTGGTCGAGAATGTTAAAAAGGCAAAATTTGATGGTGTAATTGGGATTAATATTGGTAAAAATAAAATTACGCCGCTTGAAAAGGGGAAAGATGATTACTTATTTTGCTTAAATAAAGCCTATAACTATGCGGATTACATTACAGTAAATATTTCATCACCGAATACACCGGATTTGCGTCAGTTGCAATATGGTGATTATTTTGATGATTTATTACAAAGTATTAAACAACGTCAAAAAACTTTAGCTGAGCAATATAATAAATATGTGCCGATTGCAGTAAAAATTGCACCAGATTTATCTGAGGCTGAGCTCGTTCAAATTGCGGATACATTACTTCGTCATCAAATGGACGGGGTAGTTGCGACTAATACGACGATTTCACGCGACAACGTCACAGGTCTGAAAAATGCGGAACAACAAGGCGGCTTAAGTGGAAAACCGTTACAGCAAAAAAGTACAGAAATTATTCGAAAATTGCATCAAGAGCTGAAAGGTCAAATTCCGATTATTGGGAGTGGTGGCATTGATGGTGTACAAAATGCACAAGAGAAGATTGAAGCGGGTGCAGAATTGTTACAAGTTTATTCAGGTTTGATTTATCACGGTCCAAGCTTAGTTAAAGAATTAGTGAAAGCGATTAAATAAATGACAAAAAAATATGATTTACATTGCCATAGTACGGCTTCAGATGGTGTTTTAACGCCTACGGAACTTGTACAACGAGCTCATGAACAAGGTGTCAATGTGCTCGCTTTATGTGATCACGACACTGTGATGGGCATTGATGAAGCCAAAATTGAAGCAGATGACTTAGGTATTGAGCTAATTAATGGTGTGGAAATTTCAACGAATTGGGAAGGTCGTGGCATCCATATTGTTGGATTAAATTTTAATAAAACACATCCTAAAATGACCGCACTTTTAGCCGAACAAAAATCACTGAGAGAAAAAAGAGCGGTTGAAATTGGCTATAAATTAGAAAAAGCTGGTGTCCCCAATGCCTATGAGGGTGCGAAAGCGTTAGCCAATGGGGAAGTAACTCGTGCTCATTATGCGCGTTATTTGGTACAAATCGGCAAGGTTTCAAATGATGGGCAAGCCTTTAAGCGTTATCTAGGTGGTGGAAAATCGTGTTTTGTCAAAGCTGAATGGGTGGATATTCCAACGGCGATTGAGACGATTCATGTGGCAGGTGGAGTAGCAGTCATTGCTCATCCTATGCGTTATAACATGACAGGAAAATGGATTCGTCGATTAATTGTTGATTTCAAACAATGGGGGGGGGATGGCATGGAAGTTGCAGATAGTGGACAGACCAAAGATCAGCGTCAATATCTTGCGCGTTTAGCCAATGAATATGACTTAGCTGCTTCTTTAGGGTCGGACTTTCATTTTCCTTGCGGATGGATTGAATTAGGAAAGAATTTGTTTTTACCTGAAGAGGTAAAACCGATTTGGACATTATTTGAATAATAAAGGGCGGTTAAATCCGCCCTTATTTTTATATTTGATTGTTCTCACATAAACCGAGACTCGCTAGAAATTCAATAAATGCGCGAACTTTAGCGGGTAAATGACGACGATTTGGGTAAACCACATAAATATCTAAAGGTTTTTGTTTATATTCAGACAAAATTTCAACTAATTCACCTGAAACAAGCGCTTCTTTTACAAAGAAACCAGGTGAGTTGCTGATGCCCAAGCCCGCTTTCGTCATTTCTAACAATGCCATACCATTATTGGAAACTACTTTAGATTGAATTTTATAACGTTGAATTTGATTGGTTTTTGTTGATTGCCAATTCACTTGATTTAACGATGATTTATAAAGTAAACCTTGGTGATATTCTAAATCATCAGGTGTAAGCGGTGTGCCTCGCGACTCTAAATAACTTGGCGAAGAAACAAAATGCATAGGGGAGCTGCTAATTTTACGCGCAACAAGTGAGCTGTCTTGCATATAGCCGATACGTAATGCTAAGTCATAGCCTTCCGCAACGAGATCAACACGCTTGTCTTCAAATTCAATTTCTACGTGTAAATTGGGATGAAGCTCAATAAATTTAGGCAAGTTAGGTGAAATATAAAGTAAGCCAAAATCACGTGGCACAGAGATTAATAAATTACCTTGTAAGCTCGTTGCCATATTACTGATGCTAGAGTCAGCCTCGCTTAAATCTAATAGAATGGCTTGGCAACGTTGGTAATAAAGCATACCGGCTTCAGTTGGTACAATTTTTCGCGTTGTACGTTGTAATAATCGCGTTTTTAGATGTTCTTCTAATTGTGAAACTAATTTACTCGCCATTGCCACAGAAATATTCTGTTGGTTTGCAGCTTGTGTAAAACTTTGCGTTTCGATTACTTTGCAGAAAACCGAAATTGCATTGAGTTTATCCATTTATAAATCCTTTTTGAAAAAAAGCTTGATTTTATCGGCGTAAGTTTGCAGTATATCGCCAATTTTACAGAATTCTAGTTATATTTTAGGTAAGCAAATGAGCAAATCTTTAGTGATTGTGGAGTCGCCAGCCAAAGCGAAAACCATCAATAAATATTTAGGTAGCCAGTATGTGGTGAAATCCAGCGTAGGGCATATTTGTGATTTGCCTACCGCAGGGAGTAGCACAGGCGAGAAGGCTAAACCCGTTTCCACTAAAGGATTAAGTGCGGAAGAAAAAAACAAAATTAAAGCAGAAAAAGACCGTGCGGCCTTAGTGAAACGTATGGGGATTGACCCTTATAATGATTGGAAAGCCAATTACCAAATTCTACCTGGCAAAGAAAAAGTGGTGGCTGAATTAAAATCCCTTGCTAAAAAATCCGATCATGTTTATCTCGCAACCGACTTGGATAGAGAAGGAGAGGCTATCGCGTGGCATTTACGTGAAGTGATTGGTGGCGATGATAGTCGTTTTAGCCGCGTTGTATTTAATGAGATTACGAAGAAAGCAATCGAAAAAGCATTCCAGCATCCTGCTCACATTAATATGGACCAAGTTAATGCTCAGCAAACCCGTCGTTTCTTAGACCGCGTGGTAGGCTTTATGGTGTCGCCATTATTATGGAAGAAAGTGGCGCGAGGTCTATCAGCTGGACGTGTGCAATCTGTTGCCGTGAAATTGGTGGTAGAGCGTGAACGTGAAATCAAAGCATTCCAACCGGAAGAGTTTTGGGAAATTGAAGCGCTAACCCAAACGAGCAAGAAAGAAGACTTACGTTTGGATGTGGTGCAATATAAAGGCAAGAAATTTGAGCCGAAAAATGAAAAAGAAGCACAAAGTGCGGTCGATTTCTTAAATAAATCACATTACGTTGTCACAGATTTAGAAACAAAACCAACAGGTTCTAAACCAAGAGCCCCATTTATTACTTCAACCTTACAACAAACTGCAAGTACGCGTTTAGGTTTTGGGGTGAAGAAAACCATGATGTTGGCACAACGTTTATACGAAGCCGGTTACATTACTTATATGCGTACTGACTCTACCAACTTGAGCCAAGATGCATTAAATATGGCACGCTCTTATATCGAAAGCCATTTCGGCAAAGATTATTTGCCCGCTAAACCGAATTTCTATTCCAGTAAAGAAAATGCACAAGAAGCACACGAAGCTATTCGTCCTTCTGATGTCAAACTGCTTGCGGATCATTTAAGTGGCATGGATAAAGATGCGGTACGTTTGTATGATTTAATCTGGCGTCAATTTGTAGCTTGTCAAATGCCAGCAGCACAATATGACAGTACAACAGTCACTGTAATGGCTGGCGATTATGAGTTGAAAGCCAAAGGCCGTATTTTACGCTTTGATGGTTGGACAAAAGTCTTGCCACAATTAGGTAAAAACCCAGAAGACCAAATTTTACCGGCTGTGAGTTTGAACGAAACATTAGCACTAAAAACGATTTCGCCAAGCCAACACTTTACCAAACCGCCTGCTCGTTTTACTGAAGCTGCATTGGTTAAAGAATTGGAGAAACGTGGTATTGGTCGTCCTTCGACTTATGCGGCAATTATTTCGACTATTCAAGAGCGTGGTTATGTACGCATTGAAAATCGCCGTTTCTATGCCGAGAAAATGGGTGAAATCGTTACTGATCGCTTAAATCAATCTTTTACTGATTTGATGAGCTACGATTTCACTGCCAATATGGAAAACGTACTAGACCAAATTGCATCCGGTGAGAAAAATTGGAAAGCTGAGTTAAATCAATTCTTCAAAGATTTTTCTACCCAACTTTCTAAGGCTGAATTAGATGAGTTAGAAGGTGGAATGAAGCCGAATAGCCTTGTACTCACCGATATTGATTGCCCAACTTGTGGCCGCAAAATGGCGATTCGCACAGCAAGTACAGGTGTCTTCCTTGGTTGTTCTGGTTATGCATTACCACCAAAAGAGCGTTGTAAAACGACGATTAATCTCATTCCAGAAGCAGAGTTACTAAACGTATTGGATGAGGCTTCTGAGACCAAAGCCTTAATGGATCGTAAACGTTGTCCGAAATGTGGCACGGCGATGGATAGCTATATCATCGACCCACATCGTAAATTGCATATTTGTGGTAACAATCCGAATTGTGATGGTTATTTGGTTGAACAAGGCCAGTTCAAAATTAAAGGCTATGATGGTCCGATTGTAGAATGTGATAAGTGTGGTTCAGATATGCACTTAAAACTCGGTCGCTTTGGTAAATATATGGGCTGTACCAGCTGTGATAATACCCGTAAGATTTTGAAAAACGGCGAGGTTGCACCGCCAAAAGAAGAGCCGGTTCATTTCCCTGAACTGAAATGTGAAAAATCTGATGCGTATTTTGTATTACGTGATGGTGCAAGTGGCGTGTTTATGTCAGCACATAACTTCCCTAAATCTCGTGAAACTAGACCAGCAAAAGTGGCTGAATTAGCGCTTTATCGTGATCGTTTACCAGAAAAATTACGTTATTTAGCGGATGCGCCACAAAAAGACCCTGAGGGTAATGAAGCTATTATCCGCTTTAGCCGTAAAGAAAAACATCAATATGTGACATCTGAAAAGAATGGCAAAGCCACAAAATGGATTGTGGATTATATTGATGGGAAATGGGTAGAACGGAAAAAGTAGGATGAACATCACGGTTTATTGCGGTGCGAGTTTAGGTAATGATTCTGCCTATCAGGCTGCCACAAAAAAATTAGGAAAATGGATTGCTGATGGTCAACATACTTTAGTTTATGGTGGCGGGAAATTGGGATTAATGGGCGTAGTTGCGGATACAGTGCTTGCTCATCAAGGCAAGGTAATTGGCATTATTCCTCAATTTTTACAAGACAGAGAAGTTTCACATCCTAATTTGACCAAGACCGTGGTTGTTGAAAGCATGTCTGAGCGAAAAAATAAAATGGTTGAGCTTGGCGATGCTTATATTGCTTTGCCTGGCGGACCTGGCACTTTGGAAGAGATTGCAGAAGTGATTTCTTGGGCGAGAATTGGAAAAAATAACAATCCTTGTATTCTGTTTAATGAAAAGGGGTATTTTGATTCACTAAAGTCCTTTTTTAGCCATATGGTAAAAGAAGGCTTCTTTACTCAAGGTGATTTTGAGAAGATTTTATTCTCGAATGATCTTCAAGAAATCGAAACCTTTATTGAGCATTACCAACCTCCAGCGTTAAGAACATATTAAAAAAGTGCGGTTAAATTTGACCGCACTTTTTTTATGATTAATGGTGATGTTCTGGTTTTGGTGGGAGTTTAGCTCTAGTTTTACCAACAGGGAGAATTAACGTCGCGTAATTCGCTGAATGTTGACAAACTTTTTGATCTTCAAATGGTTCTTTATGAATCACTTTAAGTTTCCAAACACCTTCAATTAATGGAATAAAGTTAACTTTACCTTCTTTGTCTGTTTTACCAGAAAAGGCTTGCGGTTCACGGTGAGATGTTGCCGCTTCCATATCTTTTATAACAAATGTATCAGAGGTTGCGATAATCGTTTCACCCGCAAGAGGTTGATCTTTATAGAAAATCTGAACAGGGAAAGCTTCGCCCGCTTTAATTGTTTTCGGATCTTTAAGTGGCACGATTTCAAGTGGTAAGCCAAGGCGTGTCATTGCCATATCTGCATTTAATGGTTTTTTGCCCACTACAGTAAAGGCTTTACCAAACATTTGAGTTTGTTCGCAATAGAATGCATTTGGTGTGCCTTGTAAGTTATCCATTTTCCAACCTTCATTGTTTTGTGACCAGAAAGTTGGTTTATAAGTCGCTGTTACCCAATATGAACCGTCTTTTAACGGTTTTTCTGATTGATATTGGTAGTTTTCACCTTTTTGTACTAATGTTTGCATTTCACCATCTTGATTGATGAGTTCCATCGGTGGAAAAATAGCGAGACGTTTTTCAGGAATTTTTTCAACGTAAGGGTAGTCACCATAAGCTAAATCAGCTTTTAAAACGCTATTAGAAGCTAGTTGTGCCGGTGTTGCAACCCAAACTTCATGGGCTTGCGCGAGCGCAGAGAAGCCAAGTAGTGCTACAATTAATGTTTTTTTCATTGTCTTTCCTTTTTAATCAATAAATCAATTTATAGAAAGTTTTCGATAGGGCGGACGAGTATAACGAAAAAGAAATGATGAGACGAATGAAAAAAGTTGATTTTGTGAGGGACTTCACATTTTTTTAACAAAAAAGTGCGGTTAATAAAACGATTGTTTTTCTGACCGCACTTGTTTTAAATAAAAAGCTAAATAGGCTTATTTTTTAGATGGTTTAATGGCTAATAAATTGCAGCTTAATTTACTAACTACATGTTCAGCCGTATTACCTAATAACGCTGCAGATAAACCCGTTCTTCCCACTGTGCCTAAAATCACTAATTCAGCTTCAATTTCTTTCGCCACTTCAGGAATTACTTCTTCAGGGAAACCTTCGCGTACATGGGTATGATCTTCATCAATACCAAATTTTTGACGTAAGGCTTTCATATTGATGAGGTGCTGACCACGAATGCCATTTTCATAACCTGAAGTATTAAATTCAGGTAAATCAATCGCCATATTAATTGGCGCAACAGGGTAGGCTGCCACTAAATGTACGTTACCACGGTTTAAGTTCTCTGCTAAACTCATTCCTGTTGAAACTAACTCTTGGTTAAATTCATCTTGATATTCTTGTTCACCCGATACATTAACAGCGACTAAAATACGGCGTTGGTGTTTCCAATCGCCATCACGTACCATCAATACAGGGATTGGACATTTACGTAACAATTGCCAATCTACTGGTGTGAAAATCAATGAAGTGAAACTTTCTTCATCTTTAGTGTATTTCACAACGAGGTCGTATTGATTTTTTTCAACTTCTTCACGAATTGCATCCGCTTCATTGCTGCTCCATACAATGTGAGATTCAAACTCAATTGCCGGATCAGCATATTTATCTAAATAAAATTGCACAGCTTGACGTTGTTGTTCAACGGCTGTTTTATGCATTTCGCTGCGTTCTTCAGAAGAAAGAAGGGCTGACATCTCATACGATAAGTCATAAACACTCAAAAGGGTGGTGATTTTTACCTTTGTTTCATTTTGCTGTTCTTTAACAAGACGAACGGCACGAGCTAGAGCATATTGTTTTTCGTTATCAGGATTGAGTACAACAAGAATATTATTAAATTTCATAAAACCTCCAAGATATGAGATATCAATAGGATAGAAAAGATTTTAAACGATGACAAGAACCGATTATCAAAAAAGTGATCTCGTGCAAGTTTTTTTGTTTCAAATGTTAAAAAAGCGTGAAAACTCACGCTTTTAAATTATTCTGCTAATTGGATTTTGGTTTTATGTACACCGGTTAAATCAATCAAGGCATTAATATCATTAATCGTAATGTATTTACCTTGAACAGAGAGTACACCCAGTTTTTGGAAACGACCAAGTAAACGACTGATGGTTTCAACGGTTAAACCAAGATAGTTACCAATATCGCTACGAGTCATGGTTAAACGGAATTCTTTCGCAGAGAAACCACGAGCAGAATAACGTTTTGATAGATTGTGAATAAATGCCGCTAAACGTTCTTCAGCATTCATTTTAGAAAGTAATAAAATCATTTCTTGATCGCTTTTGATTTCACTACTCATCAAACGCATAATTTGCTGACGAAGCTTAGGCATTTTTCCAGATAAGTCATCTAAGATATCAAATGGAATTTCACATACCATGGCGGTTTCCAAAGCCTGTGCAAAACTTGGATGTTGCATATTGGTGATCGCATCAAAGCCCACTAAATCACCAGGCAAGTGGAAAGAGGTAATTTGTTCTTCACCCGCTTCGTTAATGGTATAAGTTTTAATGGTACCAGAACGAATCGCATAAATGGAATTCAGTGTATCACCAGCTTTAAAAAGGACTTGAGACTTTTGGATGGGTTTTTTACGCTCGATGATATTATCAAGCTGATCGAGCTCATGTTCGTTCAATGTGAAAGGGATACAAAGTTGGCTAATACTGCAATCCTGACAATGAATTGCACAACCACCTGATTGAACTCTGCGTCCTGATTTGGTTTCTGAAACGAAATTCTTCATTTATTCCTCAAATCGATAAATATAGTGTAAAATTGATCTAACGCAATTATTCTACCACTAAATAGTCAATTTCAGAAGTTATCGAAGAGCAAATCAATATGGCTGCAGAAAAATTAACCAAAAAACGTTTAATACAAATTATTATCATGCTGATTATTTTAGTCAGTGCATTCGTTTGGCGATATATATTGTAATAAATGCGGTCAAGTTTTTGATTGTTTTGAGAAGAGATAAAGAGCCACAATTCAGTGGCTCTTTGTTTTGAAGATAACGTCTATTTATTAATCTGTTTACATCGTAGATTTGCCACATATAATCTTGAAAAATAAAAAGGCCCTTCAATTTACAAGAAGGTTTCAAGAACGATAAAAAATCCTGTATAATCTCAGAAATTTTTTGTTCAATTTTAAGCTTTTGTAACCGAATGATCGAAACCTCACAAACCATTCCTGAACTCGTCTCATGGGCGAAAGAGCGGGAATTTTCGTTAAATCTGCCGACAGAGCGTTTGGTGTTTTTACTGGCTATTGCCATCTATAACAACGAACGTTTAGATGGTGAGATGCTAGAAGCAGACTTAGTGGATATTTTCCGCCACACAGCCAATGCCTTTGACCAATCAACGGATGCGATTGCCACCCGTGCCAATAATGCTATCAATGAACTGGTAAAACAGCGTTTTCTTAACCGTTTCAGCAGTGAATTTACTGAAGGGCTTTCCATTTATCGTCTCACTCCATTAGGCGTTGGAGTATCGGATTATTATATTCGTCAGCGTGAATTTTCTGCGTTACGTCTTTCTGTACAGCTTTCTATTGTGGCTGATGAAATTCAGCGTGCATCTGATGCAGCAGAAGAAGCTACAGTAAAAGGGGAGAATGAGCACTTTTGGCGCCGGAATGTTTTCGCTCCGTTAAAATATTCAGTCGCAGAGATTTTCGATAGTATTGATTTATCACAACGTGTGATGGATGAAAATCAGCAAAGTATTAAAGAAGAAATTGCAAATTTACTTACCAAAGATTGGCAGGCGGCAATTTCTAGCTGTGAACGTTTATTAGATGAAACTTCAGGCAATTTACGTGAGTTACAAGACACCTTAAATGCAGCAGGTGATAAGTTACAGGCTCAATTATTACGTATTCAAGATTGTGTAATTGGCCATGATGAGTTGTATTTTATTGAACAATTAATTACCGATTTACAGTCCAAACTTGACCGTATTATTAGCTGGGGACAACAAGCCATCGATTTATGGATTGGTTATGACCGTCACGTGCATAAATTTATCCGTACTGCCATTGATATGGATAAAAATCGTGTATTCTCACAACGTTTGCGTAATTCTATCCATAGCTATTTCGATCATCCTTGGTTCTTGTGGACAGCTCAAGCGGAACGTTTGGTCGATCTGCGTGATGAAGAAATGGTATTACGTGAAGATGATGCATTGGGTGAATTACCTGAAGAGTTGCAATATGAATCTTTGGCTGATTTACATGATCAAATCGTCGAACATATGCAAGGCTTATTAATCCAATACCGTGAAAATAATCGTCCAATCGATTTAAGTTTAGTCTTAAAAGAACAATTAGAGGCTTATCCACTTTCCCGTCATTTTGATGTGGCACGTATTATTGTGGATCAAGCTGTGCGTTTAGGTATGGCAAATGATGATTTAGCCGGTCTTTATCCGCAATGGCAGGAAATTAACGATTACGGCGCAGAAGTGCAAGCGCATGTGATTGATAAATATTAATTCCGTGGCTTACCCAAAAACGAATTCATAAAATGAGAAATTAACCATGACAGATATTCAAGATGTAATTTCCCCGAAATTGGCAAATGCCATTGCGAATCCTATTTTCCCGACAGTGGACAGCTTATTGCGTTCAGGTCGCCATATCAGCACAGATCAATTAGATAATCATGCTTTTTTGATGGATTTCCAAAATGAGTTGGATGGTTTTTATCGCCGTTACAACGTGGAATTGATTCGTGCACCGGAAGGCTTTTTCTATTTACGTCCTAAAGCAACGACTTTAATTGCCCGTTCAGTGCTTTCTGAATTAGAAATGTTGGTTGGGAAAGTGCTTTGCTATTTATATTTAAGCCCAGAACGTTTGGCACAGCAAGGTATCTTCAGTACGCAAGAAGTCTATGACGAATTACTCAACTTAGCAGACGAAGGCAAATTATTAAAAGCTGTCAATCAACGTTCCAGCGGTTCAGATTTAGATAAGCAAAAATTATCTGAAAAAGTACGCGCGGCGATCGGCCGTTTACGCCGTTTGGGCATGATTCATGCCGTGGGCGAACAGCATAGTGGTAAATTTACTATTTCAGAATCAGTTTTTCGTTTTGGTGCGGAGGTTCGTTCTGGCGATGATCCGTTAGAAGCGCAAGCACGCTTAATTCGTGATGGGGAAGCTGCAACACCACAATCTCTCGAATTGGAAAAACAAGCAAAAGCGGCAAGTCATGCTGATGACCTTGATGATGAAGAAAGTGCGATCGAAATTGATGAAGAATTTGATGATGCAGGAGAACAAGAATAATGTCTGATGTATTAGAACTTAAAAACGAAATCTATCAAGACGAACCTGAGCAATCAACCGAACAGGTTGAAGAAGAATTTATTGCTCCTGTATTAAACCAACATAACGGGGTAGAACGAGGAAAATTCCGTTCACTAACCTTAATTAACTGGAATGGTTTCTTTGCCCGTACCTTTGATTTGGATGAATTGGTGACCACACTTTCCGGTGGTAACGGTGCCGGTAAATCAACAACTATGGCGGGTTTTGTCACAGCATTAATTCCAGACCTAACCTTATTGCATTTCCGTAATACCACTGAGGCAGGCTCAACAGGCGGCTCTCGTGATAAAGGCTTACACGGTAAATTACGTCCAGGTGTGTGTTATGCGGTGTTAGATACTATCAATTCTCGTCACCAACGAATTCTCGTAGGTGTGCGTCTGCAACAAATCGCAGGTCGTGATAAGAAAGTTGATTTAAAAACATTCTCGATTCAAGGTGTAGAATTATCCTTAAATCCGACCGCACTTTTCACCGAAACAGTCGGTGAACGTCAAGCGCGTGTACTCAATTTAAATGAATTAAAAGACAAAATTGAAAACCTTGGTGCGCAATTTAAACAATATCATTCCATCACCGATTATCATGGCATGATGTTTGATTTGGGTATTATTCCAAAACGCTTACGTAGTGCTTCAGACCGTAGCAAATTCTATAAATTAATCGAAGCGTCTTTATACGGTGGGATTTCCAGCGCTATTACCCGTTCTTTACGTGATTACTTATTGCCAGAAAACCTTGGTGTGCGCAAAGCCTTCCAAGATATGGAAAGTGCGTTACGTGAAAACCGTATGACCCTTGAAGCAATTAAAGTCACCCAATCTGACCGTGATTTATTCAAACATTTAATCACCGAAACCACTAATTATGTGGCATCAGATTATATGCGTAATGCCAATGAACGCCGTGGTAATATCGAAGCGGCTTTAGGTTTTCGTCGTGATTGGTATAAAGCAAAAGCTGAGCAAGAGTTATCGCAACATCGACTAATTGATTTAAGCCGTGAAGCAGCTGAATTAGCAGAAAATGAACGCACTTTAGAGGTAGATCATCAAAGTGCAGCTGACCACTTAAACTTGGTATTAAATGCGTTACGTCATCAAGAAAAAGTATCGCGTTATCAAGAAGATGTGGCTGAGCTTACAGAAAAATTAGAAGAACAAAAAATGGTTGTAGAAACTGCAACCGAACATCTTGAAGAAAGCCAAGCACAATTTGAGCAAACAGAACTTGAAATTGACCAAGTGCGTGCACAACTTGCGGATTATCAACAAGCATTAGATGCACAACAAACCCGTGCATTGCAATATCAACAAGCGATTGCTGCGCTTGAAAAAGCGAAAACCTTATGTGGTTTAGCAGATTTAAGCGTGAAAAATGCGGAAGATTACCAAGCAGAGTTTGCTGCCCACGCAGAAAGTCTTACCGAGCAAGTGCTTGAGTTAGAACATAAAATGTCTATTTCTGAAGCAGCTAAATCACAATTTGATAAAGCCTATCAGTTGGTATGTAAAATTGCTGGTGATATGCCACGTTCAAGTGCTTGGGAAAGCGCTAAAGAATTATTGCGTGAATATCCAACACAAAAAATTCAAGCCCAACAAACTCCGCAATTACGTGCGAAATTACACGAGTTAGAGCAGCGCTATGCTCAACAACAAAGTGCGGTTAAATTATTGGCTGATTTTAATCAACGTGCTGATTTATCTTTAGAAACCGCTGATGAACTCGAAGCATACCACGCTGAACAAGAAGAACTCATTGAAAGTTTAAATGAAGAACTTGCTGAGCAAGTAGAAAACCGTTCAACCTTGCGTCAAAAACGTGAAAGTTTGACCACACTTTACGAAGAAAATGCTCGTAAAGCACCGGCTTGGTTAACTGCTCAAGCCGCTTTAGAACGTTTACAAGAGCAAAGTGGTGAAACCTTTGAACATAGCCAAGATGTGATGCATTTTATGCAATCACAATTGGTGAAAGAACGTGAGCTGACTATTCAACGTGACAATTTAGAGAAACAACGTCAACAATTAGATGAGCAAATTTCTCGTCTAAGCCAACCAGATGGTTCTGAAGATGCTCGCTTGAATGTGCTTGCAGAACGCTTTGGCGGTGTATTGCTTTCTGAATTATATGATGATGTACCAATTGAAGATGCACCTTATTTCTCTGCACTTTATGGCCCTGCACGTCATGCTATTGTCGTACGTGATCTCAACACGGTACGCGAACAATTAGCTAATTTAGAAGATTGTCCTGACGATTTATATTTAATCGAAGGTGACCCAAATGCCTTTGATGACAGCGTACTTTCAGCCCAAGAGCTTGAAATGGGCGTTGTGGTGCAAGTGTCTGATCGTGAATTGCGTTATTCAAAATTCCCGCAAATTCCATTATTTGGCCGTGCTGCACGTGAAAAACATTTGGAAGAATTACAAGCTAAGCGTGATGAAATTGCGGAAGAATACGCACAAATCGCCTTTGATGTACAAAAATGTCAACGTTTACACGAACACTTTAGTCAATTTGTTGGCTTACATCTAGCGCTTGCGTTCCAACCAAACCCAGAAGAGGTGATGGCGGAAATCAATCAAGAACGCAATGAAATTGATCGCGAGCTCAATCAATGCTCGAGCACCGAACAACAAATTCGCATTAAATTGGATAATGCCAAAGAAAAAATGCAATTGTTGAATAAGTTAATGCCACAGCTTAACTTGCTTGCTGATGAAGAATTACTTGATCGCATTGAAGAGTGCCGCGAACAATTAGATATCGCAGAGCAAGATGAAAACTTTATTCGTCAACATGGCGTTGCGTTGTCACAATTAGAGCCGATAGCCAATACCTTACAAAGTGACCCTGAAAACTATGAGCGCTTAAAAGCTGATTTAACCCAAGCGGTTGAACGTCAAAAACAAGTGCAGCAGCGTGTATTTGCTTTAGCAGATGTGGTGCAACGTAAAAATCACTTCAGTTATGAAGATGCTGGTCAAGCAGAAACGTCAGAGCTTAATGAGCAATTGCGTCAACGTTTGGAGCAATTACAGGCACAGCGTGATGCTCAACGTGAACAATTACGTCAAAAACAAAGCCAATTTGCACAATACAACCAAGTATTTATCCAATTGCAAAGTTCTTATGACAGTAAAAATCAGTTGTTGAAAGAATTAATTGCTGAGATTGGTGAATTGGGCGTGCGTGCTGATGAAGGGGCAGAGGAACGTGCAAGAAATCGCCGTGATGAGTTGTATCAACAACTTTCAACCAGTCGTCAACGTCGTTCTTATGTTGAAAAACAATTAACACTCATTGAAAGCGAAACGGAGAACTTAAATAAACGCATTCGCAAAGCGGAACGTGATTACAAAACTCAACGTGAGTTAGTTGTGGCAGCGAAAGTTAGCTGGTGCGTGGTTCTGCGTTTATCTCGTAATTCCGATGTGGAAAAACGACTCAATCGCCGTGAATTAGCTTATTTATCTGCTGATGAATTACGTTCAATGTCGGATAAAGCATTAGGTGCGTTACGTACTGCAGTGGCTGATAATGAATATCTACGCGATGCATTGCGTATTTCTGAAGATAGCCGCAAACCAGAAAATAAAGTCCGCTTCTTCATTGCTGTATATCAACATCTTCGTGAACGTATTCGTCAGGATATTATTAAAACAGATGATCCGATTGATGCAATTGAGCAAATGGAAATTGAGCTTAATCGCTTAACAGAAGAATTGACTGGCCGTGAGAAAAAATTGGCGATCAGTTCTGAAAGTGTGGCAAATATTATGCGTAAAACCATTCAACGTGAACAAAATCGTATCCGTATGTTGAACCAAGGTCTACAAAATATTGCTTTCGGTCAGGTAAAATCAGTACGTTTAGTCATCAATATTCGCGATACACATGCGATGTTGCTTGATGCACTGTCAGGTAAACAGGAAGAATACCAAGATTTATTCAGTGACAATCGCATTACCTTCTCTGAAGCCATTGCGAAACTTTATCAACGCATTAACCCGCATATTGATATGGGCCAACGCACAGCACAAACTATCGGTGAAGAATTATTAGATTACCGTAATTACCTCGAGTTAGAAGTTGAAGTCTTCCGTGGTGCGGATGGCTGGTTACGAGCTGAAAGTGGCGCATTATCGACAGGTGAAGCGATCGGTACGGGTATGTCAATCCTATTAATGGTTGTACAAAGCTGGGAAGAGGAAAGCCGCCGTATTCGCGGTAAAGACATCGTACCATGTCGTTTACTATTCTTGGATGAAGCGGCGCGTTTAGATGGTAAATCCATTTCCACCTTGTTCGAACTTTGCGAACGTTTGGATATGCAATTACTTATCGCAGCGCCAGAGAATATCAGTCCTGAAAAAGGGACAACCTATAAACTGGTGCGTAAAATCGCCGGCAACCAAGAACAAGTTCATGTGGTTGGTTTGCGTGGCTTTGGCGCAACAGAGTAGTTTTTTAAAGCGGTCAAAGCAATTGGCCGCTTTTTTCATTGTTATTTTTATGAGAATTTAGGACGAATTATGCACAACCTTATTTTAGCCATTCTATGTAGTGTTGCCGTATCGGTGTTACTCAAAGTTGCACGCAAGAAAAACATCATTATTGAACAAGCAATAGCGTTCAACTATATTGTCGCCATTTCATTAAGCTATTTCTTGCTCAAACCTGATTTTAAAGGATTAGAATTTACCGAATATTTAGCACAAAGTGATAGTACACCTATTTTCCTGGCGTTAGGTATTTTATTACCGACCGTATTTATCATTATGTCTAAAGCGGTTGAATTTGCAGGCATCGTGCGTTCAGATGCCGCACAACGCTTATCGTTATTTCTACCGATAGTTGCATCTTTTATTATTTTCCATGAAACATTAAGTCAGCCCAAAATTGTTGGCATTATTTTGGCATTCATCGGTTTATTCTGTATTTTGAACAAATCGAATGAACAAAGTGCGGTCACTTTTAAAGGTATTTTGGGCTTAATCGGTGTTTGGTTTGGCTATGGCACCATTGATATCTTATTCAAACAAGTGGCCAAAAGCGGGGGAGCATTCCCAACCACATTATTCATTGCTTTCTCATTAGCCGCTTGTGTCATGTTCCTGTATTTATTCCTAAAACGCACTCAGTGGACAGTACCAAGCTTTATTGGTGGAATTGTTTTAGGTGTATTGAATTTCTTCAACATCCTGTTTTACATTAAAGCGCATCAAAGTTTCGGACAAAACCCAACCTTAGTTTTTGCGGGAATGAATATTGGTGTTATTTGTTTAGGTACCATCACTGGCGCATTTTTCTTTAAAGAAAAAATCAGCAAAATCAACTGGTTTGGTGTGCTTATCAGCCTTTCAGCAATTTTCTGTTTATATTATTTAGATAAAATTTTGGCTTAATTATGGCAAACAATTTTAGTTTTTTTATCTACGATTACGAAAGTTTTGGTATCAATCCGGCAAGTGATCGTCCTGCTCAATTTGCTGGTATTCGTACCGATGCCGATTTCAATATCATTGGTGAGCCTATTATGTTGTATTGCAAGCAAACTAATGATTATTTGCCAGCTCCCGAGGCCGTAATGGTTACAGGAATCACGCCACAAGAATGTAATGAAAAGGGGATTCCTGAACCTGAATTTGCCGCAAAAATTCTAGCTGAGTTTTCACAACCTAATACTTGTGTGATGGGTTACAACAACATTCGTTATGACGATGAAATGACTCGTTATACCTTTTACCGTAACTTCATTGATCCCTATGAATATAGCTGGAAAAATGGCAATTCTCGTTGGGATTTACTGGATTTGGTCCGGGCTTGCTATGCGCTGCGTCCAGAAGGGATAAATTGGGCTTATGACGATGATGGTATGCCAAGCTTTCGCTTAGAAAAACTCACTAAAGCAAATGGTATTGAGCATGAAAATGCCCATGATGCGATGGCGGATGTGTATGCAACCATCGCTATGGCTAAATTAATCAAAGAAAAGCAGCCTAAATTATTTCAATTCTTCTTTGAGCATAGAGGTAAAAAGGAAATTGAGAAATTGATTGATACAGCTGAAATGACACCATTAGTGCATGTTTCTGGCATGCTAGGGAATTATCGTGGCAATTGTGCTTGGGGGGCACCATTAGCATGGCATCCAACTAATCAAAATGCCGTAATCGTCTGTGATTTATCAGGTGATATTGATAATTTACTCAGTAAAAGTGCGGTTGATTTGCGTCAAGATTTATATACCAAGAAAAGCGATCTAGAAGAAAGGGGAGTTTCATCAGTTCCATTGAAATTGGTTCATATTAATAAATGCCCAATTTTGGCTCCTGCAAAAACCTTACTGCCAGAAAATGCAGCTCGTTTAGGGATAGACAGACAACAATGCTTAGATAATTTAGCAAAATTGCGCCAATCCTTAGATATTCGCGAGAAAGTTATTGAAATCTTCTCAGAAGAACGCGAATTTGAGCCGAGCGATAATGTAGAAACGGAGCTTTATAACGGTTTCTTTAGCAATGCCGATAAAAACAATATGGCTATTTTACGTGATTTACCACCTGAAAAATTAGCTGATCATGGTTTAGCATTTGAAGATAAACGAATTCCTGAATTGTTATTCCATTATCGTGCAAGACATTTCTACAAAACCCTAAATCGTGCTGAGCAAATCAAATGGCAAAAATATCGCCAACGTAAATTAGAACAAAGTGCGGTTAAATTTGAAGAAAGTTTACAGCAGTTAGCAGAGGAATATTCAGATAATCCAACCAAACTGAATTTACTGCAACAGGTTTATGAATACGGAGCAAAACTGTTATCTTAATCTTATACATATCGTGACATAGTCACACAAATGCCATTCATCAAAAACGTAAATCTTAATCCCTGAGATTTACGTTTTTCTTTTTTAAATCTGATGACATTCAATCTCATAAAATAACGCAGAATTCACGTAGCGTTATCATTATTTGACATATATAAACTTCTTTATTTTTTCCTTACATAACAACCTTAGAGTGTATAAATCATTATTTCATCTTATTGCAAAGTGTTGTGAGGCTAGATTTTGCATCGCTTGAGTGGTATTCGTGACCTGTGCATAACTCTGTGATCTTATTAATACGTAGCTTTCACTAACCTTGTAATTTATTTCGCATAATGTATATTATGTTAAATTAGATATATAAACATGTCACAAATCAATATGAGTGACTATCCTATTTCATGTATTACTCAAAATAAGATGAGTTTTGGCTTATGGATATAGAAGAAATAAATGAATGTCTTTGAGATGGAATAATTAAATTAGAATGAAATTTTGAGATAACGCTACGTAAATTCTGAATACAATTGCGTACATCAAATTCACCAGATTTCATCATTCTTGATCTGATAATGAGAATTTATTTTACATATATTGCATAAATGAGAATAATTAACATTGATTTTTTCTTTATTATTAGTAGTTTATGAAAAAAAAATTAAAAAAATGCTTGACTATTCTCATTTGTGAGATTAGAATGCACACCGATGACAAGTTAAGCAGTCTTGTTTTTATTTTTAATCTCTACTTAATAAGGAAAGGAGTTGTTTATGCTTAATAAAGCAATCGCAGATAAGTTAAATGAACAAATCAATTTAGAGTTCTACTCTTCTAATGTTTATTTACAAATGAGTTCTTGGTGTAGCAAACACGGTTACGAAGGTGCTGCAGCATTTTTACTTCGTCATGCTGATGAAGAATTAGAACACATGCAAAAATTATTCAAATATGTGAGTGAAACAAGTGGTATGCCACTTTTAGGTAAAATTGATGCACCTAAGAATGACTACAAATCACTTAGAGAAGTATTTGAAACCATACTTGAACATGAAAAATTTGTTACTTCTAAAATTAATGAATTAGTTGAAGTGACTTTTGCAAACAAAGACTATTCTACTTTTAACTTCTTACAATGGTACGTTGCAGAACAACACGAAGAAGAAAAATTATTCAATAGCATTATTGATAAATTTAACTTGCTGGGTGAAGATGGTCGTTCGCTTTACTTTATCGATCGTGATTTAGCAACATTATAATTTTAGAAGGAGAATACAAAATGTTATCAACAAACGTAATCAAATTATTAAATGATCAAATGAACCTTGAGTTCTACTCTTCAAACCTTTACTTACAAATGAGCGCATGGTGCGAACAAAATGGTTTTGAAGGTGCAGCTAAATTCTTATCAGCTCACGCTGCAGAAGAAATGCAACACATGCGTAAATTATTCACTTATTTAAATGAAACTGGTGCATTAGCGGTAATCACTGCAATTGAAGCACCTTCGCATGAGTACAAATCATTAAAAGAAATCATTGAATTAACTTACGAACACGAAAAATTGATCACAAGTAAAATCAATGAATTAGTGGGTAAAACTTTTGAAGAAAAAGACTACTCTGCATTCAATTTCTTACAATGGTATGTTGCAGAACAACACGAAGAAGAGAAATTATTCAGCGGTATTTTAGACAAATTAAATCTTCTTGGCGAAGATGGCAAAGGCTTATTCTTAATCGATAAAGATTTAGGTAACCTTGCTGGTCAAACCGCTTAATTAGATAATCATGAAGCTTAGTAGAAATACTAAGCTTTTATTTTACTCATAAATTGTGACAACGTATCAAATTATTTTAAACTTCCCTTTAATCTTTGAATACAAGTTGATGAAATTTAAAACAACCACACGTTTTTAATGAAATTTTACTTGCAACGAAGTAAGATAAACGTATAATTCAGAACAACCCAAATGCCTGGGTGGCGAAATTGGTAGACGCAGCGGATTCAAAATCCGCCGGTGAATAACCGTGTCGGTTCGAGTCCGACCCTAGGCACCACAGAATTTATAAGCTCTGAAGTTATTCAGGGCTTTTTTATTAGCTAAAGTAAATCAATATGACAGAACAAAACCAAGATAAAAAACAGACTTATAATTTCAATAAATTGCAAAAACGTCTTCGCCGTAATGTTGGCAACGCAATTGCTGATTTTGGCATGATTGAAGATGGTGATAAAGTAATGGTTTGTCTTTCTGGTGGTAAAGACAGCTATACACTGCTTGATATTTTGTTGAATTTACAACAAAGTGCTCCGATTAAATTTGATATCGTAGCCGTCAATTTAGACCAAAAACAGCCTGGTTTTCCTGAGCATGTTTTACCTGAATATCTGCAAAGTATTGGTGTGGATTATAAAATCGTTGAAGAAAATACTTATGGCATCGTGAAAGAGAAAATTCCAGAAGGCAAAACAACGTGCTCTCTCTGCTCTCGCCTACGCCGTGGTATTTTATACCGTACGGCAACCGAACTTGGTGCAACAAAAATTGCACTTGGACACCATCGTGATGATATGCTGGCTACCCTGTTTCTGAATATGTTCTACGGAGGGAAACTAAAATCTATGCCACCGAAATTAATTTCAGATGACGGCAAGCAAATCGTGATTCGTCCATTGGCTTATTGTAAAGAAAAAGATGTTGAAAAATATGCCGTAGCCAAAGAATTCCCAATTATCCCTTGTAATTTATGTGGTTCTCAACCTAATTTACAACGTCAAGTAGTGAAAGAAATGCTGAATACTTGGGATCGTCAATATCCAGGTCGCCTAGAAACCATGTTTAGTGCAATGCAAAATATTACGTTGTCACACTTATGTGACCCGAAACTCTTCGATTTCAAAGGCATTAAACATGGTCAATCACTTGATGGCATTGAAGGTGATACTGCATTTGATGAAGAACGTATCGAACCAATGAAATTTGATGATGAAGATACGTCTGACTACGCCGATAACGAAATGATCAGTTTTAAAGAAGTGAATTAATATGATTACCGTACAAGGAAAACAAATCGAAACCGACGCCTTTGGCTATTTACTTAATATTGCTGATTGGAATGAGAATGTAGCAAAACACATTGCTCAGCTAGAAGATGTAGAACTGACCGAAGCTCACTGGGAAGTAATTTATTTTGTGCGTGATTTCTATAAGGAATATAACACCTCCCCTGCGATTCGAATGCTGGTAAAAGCAATGTCAGAAAAATTAGGCGCAGACAAAGGTAATAGCCGCTATTTGCAACGACTCTTCCCTGACGGACCAGCTAAACAAGCAACCAAATTGGCGGGTCTGCCAAAACCAGCTAAATGCTTATAAAATAACGTAACCGCACGATAAAGTGCGGTTATTTTTTACTTAAATTCTAGTCAAATGGATTAATTACAGTTATACGTTAAGCAAAGAAAATGCCGAACAAATCTTAAAAGGTTTATCCCCCCTTAAGTAGTATTTTCAAATTATATATTTACCTATATAATGTCTACTCTTTTTAACTCAAACATAAGGAAATACTTGATGAAAATTAGTGCAAGAAACCAACTTAAAGGTACTGTAAAATCAATCGAAACTGGTTCTGTGAACGCAATCGTACACATTGATATCGGTAACGGTAACGTAATTTCTTCTACTATCTCTATCGATGCAGTAAAAGAATTAGGTTTAACAGTTGGTAAAGAAGCATATGCGATTATCAAAGCAACTTCTGTAATGGTTGGTGTTGAATAATCTCAACTAAACCGTTCAGAATTCTATATAACCGCGCTTTAGAAGTGCGGTTATTTTTTTGTCTGTTTTCCCTCTCTCCACTTTCATTCGTTAAAATAATACAGATTTATTAATAAAATTCATCTAAAACCTGAAAATTATGAAGTTGTGTAATCTTCTTTTCTGTTGCATTCTATAAATGAACAGACGTTTAGACGTCTAAACTGAATAAAACAATAGAAGGATTAATTATGACAACATTTCATTTAGCAGGATTTCCGCGTGTAGGCGCAAAGCGTGAACTTAAATTTGCTCAAGAGCGTTACTGGCGTGGCGAAATTGCGGAAGCGGATTTATTAGATATTGCAAAAAGATTACGTGAACTAAACTGGCAACACCAAGCCAAGGAAAATGCTGATTTTGTCGCAGTGGCAGATTTCACACTCTACGATCACATTTTAGATTTACAAGTGGCAACAGGTGCGATTCCTGCGCGTTTTGGCTTCGATAGCCAAAATTTAACTCTCGATCAATATTTCCAATTAGCGCGTGGTAATAAAACCCAATTTGCGATTGAAATGACAAAATGGTTCGATACCAACTACCACTATCTTGTACCCGAATTCCATAAAGAAACACAATTTAAAGCAAATCCAACACATTATGTGACACAAATTCGTGAAGCTAAAGCGCTTGGGTATCAAGTTAAACCAACAATCGTTGGGCCACTCACTTTCCTTTGGTTAGGTAAAGAAAAAGGCACTGCATTTAATCGCTTTGATTTATTAGCAAAACTCGTGCCGGTTTATGTTGAAATCTTAAATGCATTAGCTGCGGAAGGCGTAGAATACATTCAAATTGATGAACCTGCTCTCACCTTAGATTTACCGGCAGAATGGATTGCGGCTTATAAAGCAGTTTACGCCACTTTTGCTGAACAAGTGAAAGCGAAATTATTGCTTGCGACTTATTTCGGTTCTGTGGCAGAACACGCTGATTTGTTAAAAGCCTTACCTGTAGCAGGTTTACACATCGATTTAGTGCGCGCACCAGAACAACTTGCTGCCTTTGCGGATTATGACAAAATCTTATCTGTGGGCATCATTGATGGCCGTAATATTTGGCGTGCAAACTTGAATCAAGTGTTAGATGTGGTTGAACCATTAAAAGCGAAATTAGGTGATCGTTTATGGATTGCGCCAAGCTGCTCTCTTCTCCATACACCTTATGATTTAGAAGTTGAAACGCAACTCCAAGCCAATAAGCCAGAGCTTTATCAATGGTTGTCTTTCACGTTACAAAAAATTCAAGAATTACGCATTATTAAGACCGCTCTAGAACAAGGGCGTGAAGCAGTTCAAACTGAATTAGCTGCCTCTCAAGCCGCTGCGGATGCACGAAAAAACTCGCGTGAAATCCACCGCACTTGTGTAGCAGAACGTTTAGCAAACTTACCGGAAAATGCCGACCAACGTAAATCGCCATTTGCGGAACGCATTAAATTACAAAATGCGTGGTTAAATTTACCACTTCTACCCACCACGAATATTGGTTCTTTCCCACAAACGACAGCAATTCGTCATGCTCGTGCTGCCTTCAAAAAAGGCGAACTCAACTTAGCTGATTACGAAGCTGCAATGAAAAAAGAAATCGAGTTAGTCGTACGTGAGCAAGAAAAATTAGACTTAGATGTATTGGTACATGGCGAAGCAGAACGTAACGACATGGTGGAATACTTCGGTGAATTACTGGATGGTTTCGCTTTCACAAAATTCGGTTGGGTACAAAGTTACGGTTCACGTTGCGTAAAACCACCAGTAATTTATGGTGATGTCACTCGTCCAGAACCCATGACGGTACGTTGGTCACAATATGCACAAAGCCTTACCAATAAAGTGATGAAAGGCATGCTGACTGGTCCAGTCACGATCTTACAATGGTCTTTCGTGCGTAACGATATTTCTCGTGAAACGGTCTGTAAACAAATTGCGGTAGCACTTTCTGATGAAGTATTAGATTTAGAAAAGGCGGGCATCAAAGTGATTCAAATTGATGAGCCGGCTATTCGTGAAGGTTTACCGTTAAAACGTGCAGATTGGGATGATTATTTGAAATGGGCGGGCGAAGCCTTCCGTTTAAGCTCAATGGGTTGCCAAGATGATACCCAAATTCATACGCATATGTGTTATTCCGAATTTAACGACATTCTACCGGCTATTGCAGCCTTAGATGCCGATGTCATTACTATCGAAACCTCGCGTTCTGACATGGAATTACTCACCGCATTTGGTGATTTCAAATACCCAAATGATATTGGTCCTGGCGTATATGATATTCACAGTCCACGCGTACCTGCAGCAGAAGAAATTGAACATCTTCTTCGCAAAGCATTACAAGTGGTGCCGAAAGAACGTTTATGGGTGAACCCAGACTGTGGATTAAAAACGCGCGGTTGGCCAGAAACAATTGCGGCATTAAAAGTGATGGTTGATGTCACGAAAAAATTACGTGCTGAATTAGCATAAAATCAGTAAAAAGAAAGGCGAACATGAGAGATTATCTCTGTTCGCCTTTTCTTTTAGTTCAAAAACTAATTCATTTTTGACCGCACTTACAGGCTAATATATTCCATTTTCACCTTGCAGAGAGTCTTCAATAACTGCTCTGCCATCTTGCGGTGACTTAAACGCAATGGTTTCTCTGCAAATACTACTCGCTCAATTTTCGATACATCTAATTGATTTAAGTAAGCAAAATTAATGGCGGTTTGCATAGCTGGTAAGCTTGGGTTAAATGCCGCATTTTCTGCATATAGACCACAAATCATTTCCCCATTTTTAAATAAAATGCCTACACCATGAGGACTTTTAGAATAAGGTGAATGTGCTCGGTTTGCCCCTAAAATCGCTTTATTTGCCACTTCATCTTCCGTTGTCAATGTGAAGCCTTGTTCTTCTTTGTCTAATAGAAGCAAATCAACGCCTAAATCTTTCGGGCCAAAGCTATCGGGTAAATATTGAGGAAGTAGATTATTTTGGCTATGTGGCAAATGGATCTTTAAATCCTCCGCTTGATAAAGCTCATTCATAAATTGGCGGCAGTGACCGCAAGGCGTGTAATTCACCACAATATCCGTGATGCGAGATTCATTTCGTAACCATGCATGGCTAATCGCACTTTGTTCAGCATGGATGGTTTGAGCCATGCTGCCACCCTGAAACTCTTGATTCGCACCAAAGTAAAAATCACTACTTTCACCAATCGCAATCGCGCCAACATGAAATTCTGAAATGGGCGTATGGCTATAACAAGCTGCTACGGGCAAAAGCGCCAAACCTAATTGAACAGGCGTAAGCTTAAATTCATCACAAATTGACCGCACTTTTTCAGCTGGTAAAAAACCTTTCCATTCTTGTTCTTCTAATGCAGAAAGAATTACATTTGAAAGTGGCGAGTTTGCTAATGCTTGTTGAATTTTTTGTTGCATGTTAAATCTCCTTATTTTTATATGCCCATTCTACGCTATTTGAGAAAAAACCTAAACTCTAAAAGGCTTTCGGAATATGTTTCTAAAATTTATCAAAACCTTAAAACAAAAAATGATCAAAAAAATAACCGCACTTTAAAGTGCGGTTATCAATTAATAATTCTTCTGTAGAAGATACTTCTCGATTATTATAGTGCTGCAGCATCGTTTTTATCTTTAGCTTTTTTATTTTCTGAGCTACGCTTTTTGTAGTTTTCCATAAGTTCATTACGAATATAATTTAGATGAACTTTAAAATGCCCCATATGCGGTGCACTCAATGTAATTTCGGTATCACCATCTTTAAAGGTTGCAATCTGATCACCTACAAATGGAGTTTCTTTTTTTACCAGTTTATATTTATTATTTAAAATACCGTAAATATGGGAAAATCTTCCATGATTCATAGGATCTGATTCTACTAAAGTTGAAAGCACAGCAACTAGCACACCTTGCTTATCAAAAATAACCTCTGCTGATTTTAAGCCATCAAAATCAATTTCTTTAGTATCAATATAGTATTGATTACCATCGGTATAAATATTAACTCTATTTAGAGTTGTAGAGTACATCTCTTTTACTTCAGACTCTGTTGTTTTTCCTAATTCCATTTTAAAAACTGTTGGATCAGCAAAAACTGGCGTACTTAAAGATGCTAATAGTAAAAAAGCTAATTTTTTCATAATTAATGTTCCATAATTTAATAGATAATGTTGACTAATAGTATCAACAAATTTATTAAAAGTCATAAAAAATAACCGCACTTTAAAGTGCGGCCATAAACTAGGCTGTTTTATTCACTCGTTTTATAACAACGATGGTGCAACACCAAGTAATTTTCGGGTGTAATCCACTGTTGGGTGGTTGAAAATATCTTCAGTGCTACCGGTTTCCAAAATTTGACCACCGTACATCACGACAATACGGTCAGATACTTGGCGTACGGTTTGGATATCGTGAGAGATAAATACCATGGCAAGATTGAGTTCTTTTTTCAAATCCGCCAATAAGTTTAACACTTGAGCACGAACAGATACGTCTAATGCAGAAGTCGGTTCATCTGCAACGATAAGCTTTGGATTCAGCGCTAAAGCACGTGCAATCGCCACACGTTGTTTTTGCCCACCCGATAAACGAGTTGGCTCAACTTGTGCCGCAGAACGCGGTAAACCTACACGAGAAAGTAAGTCATATACACGTTTTTCCCGTTCATGGGGTTGTAACACATTGTGAATATCCATTGGGTCACGCAAAATATCCAACACTTTCATACGAGGATTCAGTGCCGTTGCCGGGTCTTGGAAAATGACGGATACTTGGCGACCGAATTGTTTTCTCGCTTCAGAGCTACCATATTGCATTTGTAAACCGTTGAATTTTACTAAACCTGATGTCGGTTTAAGAAGTCCAATGATTACGTTAGCTAAGGTAGATTTTCCGCAGCCAGACTCCCCAACTAAACCAATAGTTTCCCCCGCTTTAATGCCAAGACTCACATTGTTCACCGCAGTGAATTTTTTACGTCCAAACAATGAACCGTCGCGAGAAGGAAATTGCACCACGATATTTTCTAAATCGATGATGTTTTGTTCTTTAATGACTTTAATACTACTGCTCATATTATGCTCCTTTCGCTTCCGTTACAGGCTCAGCTAAATGAGAAGCCCACAAGTGAGACGGCTCGCCTTCCACGGCGGTTAATATCAATTTTTGATCCGGATTTGCATCTGGTCGTAATGAACGACTTGCAAAACGGTCACCTACAGCAAAATCGTAAGGTGATGGTACGCTGCCTGGAATTTGATATAAACGTTTCGCACGGACTTCGGTTGAAAGGACAGAACCCAATAAGCCACGTGTATATTCGTGAGTTGGATTAGCAAGCAATAAGGATGTTGGCGCCATTTCAACCACTTGTCCTGCGTACATTACCGTAATGTGGTGAGCTAATTGAGCAACTAAGGCTAAATCGTGGCTGACAAACACCATCGCAAAACCCAGTTTTTCACGTAGTTCATTCAATAATTTCACCACTTCTGCTTGAACGGTTACGTCTAATGCGGTTGTTGGTTCATCAGCGATTAATAATTTCGGCTCACGAGTTAATGCCATTGCAATCACCACACGTTGACGTTGACCACCAGAAAGTTCATGTGGATAACGGTTCAATACTTTTTCAGGATCAAGGTGTACCCATTCCAACAATTTTTCTGCGGTATGGTGGCTGCCACGTTTAATGAGCTGTGCCATTTGATCTTTAATACGCATTGATGGGTTTAATGCACTTAAAGAGTCTTGGTAAATCATCGCAATTTCAGAACCACGCAATTCACTTAAATTGTTAGAATTGAGTAAGCTATGTTGTTTGCCACTGCGGTCTGTGAAAAGCACTTCCCCAGTGATTTTTGCTGTTTTTGGTAACAAGCCCATGATAGAGAATGCTGTAATAGATTTACCACAACCAGACTCACCTACTAATCCCATGGTTTCGCCTTCATTTACGGTGAAGCTGATGTTATCAACCAATGGAATTTCACCATAACGATTCGGGAAACGGATTGATAAATTTTTCACTTGTAAAATCGGTTTTGCATTTGGATTTAATTGCATACGATTCGTACGGGTGATTTCTTTTTCATGTAATTTGAGTAAGTAACGTTTTAATGCAAGACCTTCAGCAAGTGCTTCTTGTACGTCAGTAGAAAGACGCTCATCTGATTTGCCTTCTGGTTTTTTACCGCCTTTCAAGCGCGGGTTAACCAATGCATCGGTAAGCCCTTCTGCCAAAATATTTAAGGCTAATACAGTTAAAAGAATCATCACACCCGCAAAGGTTGTTGCCCACCATGCACCGTTTAATACGATGTTACGACCTTCAGAAAGGATGTTACCCCATGAAGGATGTGGAGGTTGTACACCTGCACCCAAGAATGAAAGCGAGGCTTCAAATACAATAGCATCAGCCACCATTACGGTTGCGAAGACTAAAACCGGTGCCGCGGTATTGCGTACAACGTGTTTGAGAAGAATATAAGTACGGCTACCACCAATAACGCGTTCAGCACGCACATAGTCTTCATCCCATTGTGATACCACATTCGCACGCACCACACGAGCAAGTTGCGGGGTATAAACTACGGCAATAGTGATAATAATAACCGGCACTGAGTTACCAAAGGTTGCTAATAACACTGCTGCTAATGCGATACCTGGGAAGGCCATTAAAATATCCATTAAGCGCATGATAATTTCATTGCCCCATTTCTCGGATGTGGCTGCAGTTGCACCTAAAACACTACCGAAAATAATGGCACAAGCTACCGCACCTAAACCGATAAATAAGGACGTTTGGGCACCGTACACAATACGAGAGAAAATATCACGACCAAGTCGATCGGTCCCAAACCAATATTCTGCACTTGGAGCACGCATACGCGCGATCACTTCTAATGGATCATGTGTTGCTACCCAAGGGGCAAATACCGCCACTAAAGCAACGAAAACTAAGAATAATAATGAAATTTTTGATGCGGTGGAAAGTGCTCGGAATCTCGCACCGCTTGCAGCTAATCGATCTGCTAAACCTTGACGAAACATTATAGACTCCGAATTTTAGGGTTAATCAACACATAGAGAATATCAACGATAATATTCACTAAAACGAAGGTAAAAGCGATTGTCAGAACCACACCTTGTACTAAGTGTAAGTCATGGTTGACGATACCGTTAAAAATCAATTTACCCATGCCCGGTAAGTCAAAGATTTGTTCGATAACTACCGCACCACCAAGTAAGTAACCTACACGTAAGCCTAATACTGTTACAGGCGTGATTAATGCATTGCGTAATACGTTGTGACGAATAACGGTTGCATAAGGCACACCGTTACCAATCGCGGTTCTCACATAATCTTTATCCATTTCTTCTACCATGGTTGTACGCACCACACGAATTAATGACGCACACACCGGCACGGCAAGCGCAAGAGATGGCAAAATCATGGAATTGATATACCCCATCGGGCTTTCGCTGAATGGCACAAAACCACCAGAAGGTAACCAATCTAATTCTAAAGAGAACCATTGAATAAGTAAGATACCTAACCAGAATGATGGTGTCGCAACCGCCGCAACAGAGATTAAACGAATCACTTGGTCTACCCAACTATCACGATAAAGCGCGGCTAGTACACCTAATGAGAAAGAGACGACTGCCGCAAATACCACACCAATTAAGGTAAGCTGTAAAGTAATTGGGAAAGATTTCGCTAGCATGCTACTGATTGGTAATTCTGGTGGCATAGTCACACCAAAATCCAATACAAGTAAATTACCTAAGAAGCGAAAATATTGAACAAAGAGTGGATCATTTAAGCCGTGTGATTCGCGGTAAAGTTGTTTTGCCGCTTCACTAGCACTTTCGCCTAATGCCACCGTAGCAGGATCACCTGGTGTGAATTGAAGCACCACAAAAACGAGTGCTGTTACACCAAGAATCATGACTGGCAAGGCCATCAATCGGCGTAACAATAATCGAAGTATCATTTCCATCTGACTTCTCCTATTCTAGCTTGAGAAATTCGTTAGCTTCAAAAAATGAAGCGAAACAATCAAATTCAAAAACAAAATGAATTACAGTAATCATAATGTTCAGCCTAAGCCCTGTCAATCCAAGTACATAGAGCAAAATTCAAATCTGTGATCGGCTTCACAAAGATTTTTTTGAAATGAAATTGAGAGAAAAAATGATTGAAAAATAGAGAGAAAAATGACCGCACTTTGAGATAAAAAGGAAAGAAAAAAAGGCTGTTGATTGCTCAACAGCCAAAACATTAAATTAAAAAGTGCTTTTATTTACGGCCCACACCGAGGAAAGATAAACCGGTTGTTGCCAATGGTTGATAGCCTTCAAGGCTACTATCATCCCATGCAGAAGGAAGTTTACGATGAACAATCGGATAAAGTGGTACTTCAGCCGCAATAATGTTAATCGCTTCTTCCCATGATTTTTTCGCTTCAGCATGATCTTTTGCTCTCACTGCTGCATTGAGTAATTCAGTCACTTTAGCAAATTCAGGGGTGTTACTCCAGCGGAAACGACGTTTTGGCCACACATCACCACGATACCACCAGCTTAAAAGCAAGTCTAAGTCATTACCGAACACTGATGGGTCACCTGGAGCGATTGCCACTTCATATACACCAGGATCCACGTTATTGCTGTATAACGCACCTGATTGTAAGTGTTGTAAAGTCACTTTCACACCTGGAATCTTGTTCCAAGACTCTAAAATTAATGGTGCAGATTCTTTCACCCAGTCATGGTCGGTTGCGAGCAATTCAAATTTAAGCTCAGCTACACCTGCTTCTTTTAATAATGCTGCTGCTTTTTCCGGATCATAAGGATATTGAGTTGATGCCTTAATATAATCTGGGTGAGTCGTTTGTAAGTATGATGTTGCAGCTTCTGCATTACCATCAAATACAATATCAACAAGTTTGTCAGTATTTAAACCATAGTGTAACGCTTGACGTACTTTTGGATTGTTAAACGGAGCTTTCTCACAGTTAAACATTAAGAATAACAAGCCGAAAGATTGAACGGATTGCACTTGTTGTTTTTTGTTTTTCAAGCGACTAATGTCTAAATAAGGCACGCTTTCCATTGCTTGAGTACGTTTAGACTCTTGTGCAGTTACACGAGCTGCGGCATCAGAAAGTAATAACCAAGACATTTTTTCAACTTGCGCTGGATATTTACCATTGTAAGGTTCATACGCTTCAAAGACGATTTTGTCATCTTTCACCGCTGAAACAAATTTGAATGGACCAGAACCAACTGGGTGTGCATCAAATGCAGATTGTCCTACTTTGTCGATCACGTGTTTCGGTACAATTTTCACGCAAGTTAAACGGTTAGCAAATAAAGCAAATGGATATTTCAATTTAAATTCCACCACTTTATCATCCACAGCTTTCACACTTTCAACGAAATCAATAAACATCACAAATAATGATTTATTGGCTGGATCCATAATACGATTGAAAGAATACACAACGTCTTCAGTGGTGACCGGTGCACCATCATGGAAGGTTGCGCCTTCACGTAAAGTAATGCGCCATGTTGTTTCATCAACTTGTTCTGGCTCTTTTCCTGCTAAAGCAAGATAAGGTTCACGAGTTGCAGGATGCAAATCCACCAAACCTTCAAAAATGTGCAAGTTTGCTGCATAAGGTGAAGCACCACTTGATGTCATTGGGTCAAAACCGGTAGAAAGCGGATAAGCAATCCCCGCTTCAATGGTTTTACCTTTAATTTCTGCAGCAAAGGCTTTTGGTGCAAATGTGCCTAAAGTTCCACTAAATGCAAGACCTGCCCCCACGCCAGCCATAAGTTTCATAAAATGACGACGAGATTCATTAGTTTCAAAGGAAAAATGCTTTGTCATACTAAACTCCTGATGAGTAATAAAATCATATTTTTGGTTTTTAAACCTAGCCAAACATTTCATTCGAAAATGAAGTAAAGCAATCAAATCTTAGAATAAAATGATTTGCATCAATCATAATCATCTTCGCTTCATTCTGTCAAAGGGGAAATATTGAATGTGTGATCTACTTCACAGAGTTTTTTTCGCAACTCAAAATAAAAGCTTTTAACTATGTATAATTTATTATAGATAGATTTCAACTATTGAATCACTAGATAATATGAAATAGCTATCAGAAAAAACGATGCTTATAATGACCGCACTTCCCAAGAAAGGGAACAACATTTTAATCAACAATAAAGAGGAAAATACTATGTCAAAAACATCAATCGGTTTAGATAAAAAAGCATCTGAAAAATTAGCAGTAAAATTAAATGAATTATTAGCAACCTATCAAGTATTCTACACCAACGTGCGCGGTTACCACTGGAACATTAAAGGGGTAAACTTCTTTGAATTACACGCAAAATTTGAAGAAATCTACACTGATTTAGTAATAAAAGTAGATGAAGTGGCAGAACGTATCTTAACTTTAGGTTACACACCACATAACGGTTATTCACAATACTTCCAACACTCACGTATTAAAGAAGAGTTAGGGGTAAGTGATGCGCAATCTTGCTTAAAAGGCACATTAGAAGGATTAAAAGTATTACTTGAACAACAACGCGAAATCCTTGAATTAGCGGGTGAGTCTGATGATGAAGGTACCGCTTCTCAAATGAGCGACTACATCAAAGAGCAAGAAAAACTTGTTTGGATGTTCCAAGCCGCTTGCCAAACTTGCCATGCTTAATTTGGCATTCATATAAAAGAAAACCTGCTGATAGGCAGGTTTTTTTATTTTCTATAGAACACTTTATCTCTTTCTAATATTAATCTACATAAAATCATTTTCGATAGCTCACCTATTCTAAATTCAGTATAATCCTTTACATACGTATCATTTAAAATTAAAAAATCTATATCCATTTTAATCAAGCATCATCTTCATCCATCATGCATACATTCTCATTAACACTTAAAAACACTACATTCCATTTAATATCACATTTTTTAACCTTATTAAATGAAAGAAACTTCCAACAACTTGAACGAGAATTTCAGCTAACAAAAAATGCGTATGATGAAATTCTCGAAGAATTGGAATATGAAGGTATTTTACTAAAAAAGTTATCACTACCTCCTAAAGATATAGCTTTTACAGCCCTAAATGATAACCGTGCCATTTTTGAATTATATGAGATGAATACTCCTGAAAAAATCGGCATTGAATGTTGTTTATACGCCAATAATCATGAAACAGTTTTGACTTTATCTGGAACTTTAGAGCCAAAAGAAAACTGTCTTGTATTTCATTTCAGTGGTATACATGCTTAGAAAAAAGCATCATTTAAAACATGCACACATCTTATTGATTAGTTTCCTGCATTTTTTTAAACATCTCTAAACTTTTTTCTTGTAGCTTATCTAATTCTTTAAGCATTTCTTCCGTATAGCCAGCCTTTTTAATCCAATACTCTGCTTCTTTAGCATCCATATTGCCTTGCCCACTCAATGCCATAGAGGCTAACTCATCAATCGCCTCTTGGTTCTCTAATTCTGCAGCCTTTTTAAGGAAGAATAGTGCTTTATCATCATCTTGCTCAACACTGATACCTTCATCATAGAGATAACTTAACGCAAGAGCTGCATCCGCATGATTAAGCTCAGCTGCACGTTGATAATATTTAATAGACTTAGCTAAATCAGCCTCCCCCCCTTCTGAATAATACACGCCTAATTGATAAAGTGCTTCTGGCTCATCATTATTCGCCGCCCTTTCTAACCAAAATAATGCTTCTTTGTTATTCTCAGAATAAAGATCAAAAAAATTCATTGCGAGTAAATACTGTGCATAGCCAGATTCTTTTTTTGCGGCCTTAACTAATAAAGGCTTCGCTTTTTTCAATTTATCTTCTTGAATATAAAGATCGGCAAGATTCGTCATCCCTAGCGCATTATTTTGTTTTGCTGCCATTTCATAGTATTTCATCGCCTCTTTGATATTCAAAGGAGTGCCTATTCCAAATTCATAAGCATAGCCTAAAGAATTCGCATAATGTATATCGCCAGAATCTACTTTCTTTTTAAGTGCATTGAAACCTTCTTTCATCAATTTTTCATCTTCTTGAATTTCACCTAATTTAATTTTGGCGACTTCATTCCCCAACTCAAGCGATCTTTTCGCTGCTTGGGTGGCTTCCTTTAAATTGTCATTATTTTGTTGATGAATAGATAGGAAAAATAAAGCATCCGCATTCTCTAACTTTCCAGCTTCAAGAAAATACTCTACCGCTTTCGCACGATTCATGGGGCGCGTAATGCCGTAGAAATAATCATAACCTTCTTCATAAAGTTTTTTTGCTTTTTCAACACGCTGAGCTTGAGTCATAGGTATCTGTTCAATCATCGCGAAGTCTGTTAGAGCCTCATTTGATTTCACAGGGATAAGATGAGTTTGTAGATTTAATACGGTTGCTGCAATTAATGCGACAATATTTGTCATTTGGATTCCTTTAGTTAGAGGATTGTTCTGTTTCCATTTAAGAATAACAAGCGGTTAAATTTCTTCCTTGTTTTGCAAAAACACGATGAAATTCAACCGCCCTTTCGTTATTTTTTCTGATTTAATTTTGCTTCTAATGCTTTAATTTTTGCTTTAATTTTTTTGTTATCCCGTTTGGTTTCTTTCTTTTCAATTTCGTACCCTTGTTTATAAGCTTCTAATGCTGCATTATCATCTTTGGCAAATTCTTCATAACGCTCTGCCAATTGATAATATACATTATATGAAGCTTTTTCTTTCTCGCTTAAACTTTCATCCAATGCAATTATATTACTAAATAACGCTTCTGCCATTTCATAATTTCGTTCAACACCTCGGCCTTCTAAATAACGAATAGAAAGCTCATTCATGGCTTCTAAATTTTGTAATCGAAACGCCTCTTCTAATAACTCAAGCGCTTTCTTATCATCCTTTTCTACACCCTCGCCGTCTTCATATAAATAACTTAATTCAAGCATCGCCTGAGAATCATTTAATTCAGCACCTTTTTGATAATAATAAATCGCTTTTTTTATATCTTGATTATGATAATAACTCGCTAAATACATGATGGCTTGGAGGTTATTATTTTCAGCCGCTTTATTGAGCCAATAAAGTGATTCTTCTGAGCCTGCTTCATAAATGCTATAACCTAAATTGTATTGTGCCATATCATTATTTTTTTCAGCCGATTTCAGCATTAGCGGTTTAGCCTTTTCAATTTTATCCTGTTCAAGGTAAATTTCACTTAAATGTCCTAATGACATCGCATTACCTTGCTCAGCCGAAGGGGTAAAAACTTTAATTGCCTGTTTAATATTCTCTTCAGTGCCGATACCGAAACGGTAAGCATAGCCAAGTACATTAGAATAATGTAAATCGCCTTGTTCAACCTTCTCTTTTAATGCCTTAAAGCCTGCCTTATATAATTCTTCAGAATCCCCCAAATATTCCTGTTCGGAAATTTCTCCCAATATATATTGTCCTGCCATGTTTCCTAGTTCAATAGCAGAGTCAGCATATGCTCTAGCTTGTTCAAGGTCGCCACTCTCTACCGCATTCATCGCTAAGAAAAAGAGCGCATCAGCGTGACCTAAATCGGCAGCTTCTTTTAAAAATTTATTCGCTAAAGTACGATCAACGGTTTTTGTGATCCCATATTCATAATCAAAGCCTTTCTCATAAAGCGCTTTTGCTTTTTCAAGACGTTGTTCCTGTGTCATTGAGGTTATATCACCTGTCTGTTTTTGTGATAACTCAGGAAGTGAGTTTAATGCGTTTGCAGCAAAAATAGTTGCAATGATAGTGACAATAAGATTAAGCATTTGTATTCCTTTTATTTTAAGAGCGGTTAAATTTCTACTCTTTTATAAAAACATCGTGAAATCTAACCGCTCTTTATTGGAAATTAATCTTGTGATAATTTTTGAATGCCTTTAACAGGTAACATTAAGGTATCGCCCACGAAACTTAACGGAACGTCAATGATGATAAATGGATACAAAAGAATTGTACCAAAGGCCTCACCAACATCTCCTGCTGGAACTGTTTTAGAAAAAGTAAGACGAGAAACATCCTCTTGAACACCACTATAAGCCTCTGGTTGATCTAAAGTCATTAAGGTGCCACACCCAGTTAAAGGTAACATCATAGCCAAAAGAAACGCTTTATTTAAATTTTTCATACATTAAACTCTCAAAAAGATAATCAAATTTTTCAAAATAATATATTTGTTAAATATAATAGGGAGTGAATAATATAGTTATTCACTCAACTATTCAAGAAAAATACTCGCAAAATTTAGAGATCAAAGGAATAGATGGGTTAATGATTCAATTACAAAAAATAAGGGCGTATTACACACGCCCTTAATTTAAACTTATTAAAGTTATAATCAAAATACTTCTTTTCTATACAACTGGCTTTTGTCGATAGAACAATAATCCAGGTAAGGCTAAGCCTAAAACAAGGGCCCCTAAAATAAAGCTGGTATTGATAAAAGAGCTGATCATTTGCTCAAATAATGTATCGGAAAATCCATAATGATGAATTTGTACGATAGCAATCATGGCTTTATAAGCATGAACCCCCGGAATCATTGGAATAATTGCCGCAACGGTAAAGACTTTTGGATGAGCTAAATAACGGTGAGACAAATGCACACCAATAAAACCAATCACACAAGTGGCGAAAAAAGTGGCAAAAACAATTGGGACACCAAAGTGTAGTAATAAGGTTAGAGTGACATGTCCAAGTGCACCTAAAATCGCACAATACTTTAAGGCTTTAGGCGGCACATTAAATACTAAAGCAAATCCTACTGCGGGGATAGCTGCAAAAAGCATATCGTCGAGTAAATTCAGTAAAAACATCTTACTACCCCACCCAAGAAACAATATTTAAAAGATTTAACGCAAAGACAATACCTAAACAAGCACCAAAAGTGAGAACCGTAGCGATGGTCCATCGTCCTATTCCCATATTGACATACCCTTTTAAAATATCCGCAAGTGAATTAATTAATGGGAATCCTGGAACGAGTAATAAAACGCTAGAAGCTAATGCGATATGAGGATCATTGCCTAAACTATATTTCAGACTCATACCGGAAATCAGTGAGGCGACAAAAGCGGTAATGGCAAAAACGATGAGTGGATTGTAATGACGTCTAGAAATTTCTTGTCGAACAAACATCGCAATGGCAGAGGCAATAAAAGTGATTGCACAAATTGTCATATCTCCGCCAGAAAGGTGAGCAAAAGAGGCACAAGATAAACCAATCATAAACACCACCAAATAACGGTTATATTTTAGTGGTTTTAACTTATCCAATTTCTTTTGTGCCATAGACAAATCATATAAGTGATGCTCTACGGCAACTACAATGTGTTGAACATCCGTAACGATTTGCATATTAATGCCTTTATCGACATTCTTCCGCACTGTGGTAATGCAATGTTGCTTAGAAAGTGTGGTCAATAAGACGGCATTTGCCGTTAAAGCACACTCCACGCTTTCAATGCCTAAAGCTACACCTAATCGCTGTGCCATTTGTACAACGACAGCACTTTCTGCCCCATGCTGCAATAATAACAAAGAGGTTTCCACACAAATACGGGTAACCGCTCTTTGGTATTCCTGATCCATATCTCTGCGCTCTTATTAAAGTAAACCTTAGAGATTATAGATCGATGAATAAAAAATACTGAAAAAATGACCGCACCTATGATCCAAGTCAAAACTTCAGTATTTCTTTCCAAGGCCTATGACTTAACAGAGATTAAATGGCTTTATCAAAATACAATGGCACATTACTTAACTTAGCCATATTCGTGACGTAAGCTAAAACCGCTGGAGGAAATTCGATGTCTTTCACGCAAGTAAGATTTCGTAATACCGGGAAAACGATAATATCTTCAAGAGAAAGTTGGCCGTTTAAGGCTTTTTCAGATTGAATTAATACAGTTAATTTCTCTAAATCGCCTTTTAAGCGAGCAAGATAGGTTTCAGTCTTCGCTATATTTTCAGCAAAATCCCCAATAAATTCAGTTTTCTTTTTAGTGAAATAATCGACCGCACTTTGGGTTTCAAATTCTGGTAAGCCAATTTGCGTGAAGCGTGCAGTAGTAAGATGACCATAATAACTGCCGACTTCTTTTAACCATGCTTCAATTTCAGGACGAACGTGTTCAGATAAGATTTTTTCACCAAAATGCTCATCGACATAATGCACGATATCCAAACTTTCCGGCATAGCTGTACCATCTTCTTTGACAAGAATTGGTACAACCTTTTTCCCTACTAAACCGATTGGCGTTGCTTCATCATCATTTGCCAGTACTACAAGCTCTACCGGCAAATTTTTTAAACCGAAAATCATGCGGGCGCGCGCACAAAACGGGCAATGATCGTAAACATATAATTTCATTTTTTACTCCTCTTTTTTCTGTAATAATTTTCCTAATCCACTTTGTCGTTTCAGGGTATTTCTGACCGCACTTTGCCAGATTTTTTCATTAGCAAATACGGAAAGTTGATTTTTCGCACGGGTAACACCAGTAAATACCAGCTCTCGTGAAAGCACTGGATTAGGTTCTGGTGGTAACACCATGACGGTATGTTCAAACTCCGAACCTTGGGATTTATGAATTGTCATCATAAACGCAGGCTCGTGAGCGGGAATACGACTGGTAGAAACTTCTCGATTGCCGAACCACACTTTGCCTTTAGCTAAACACAAGCCAATATCACCGTTATACAGTTTCACATTATGATCATTTTCGGTAATCATAATTGGCTTACCAATATACCAATCGTCTTCTTGACGGAACCAAAGTAATTTATCAGCTCGTAATGCTAAAGCAATTTCACGATTTAATTCTTCCACACCTAATGCCGAAGCTCGAAGTGCGGTCAAAAATCTCACCGAATTAAAGCGATCTAAAATCGCTTCCGCATAAGTTTTCTCGTTGCCCTTTTCATCTATAAATTTTGCATTGAGATCTTTCTTCTCTGCAAAATAAGTTTGAAGTTGGATTAAATAAACACGGTAATTTTCAACCGCAATTTTCACCACTTGTCGAACAGATTCTTTAACATCTTGCTCTTCATCAAAATGATGGAAATGCAACTCTTGTGGATATTCCGCAAAAGTCGCCACACTCCCCTCACCTTTTCCTTGTTGAATTTGCTCAGCAAGTTGTTTAATGCCCGAATCATCTCGGAAACGACGACTAAAAGTTAAATGGCAAATGGCATCACGCAGCGGACTATGTTCGCCTTCAGTTGGTACAGTATAGCCCGTTGTTGCATGAATATAATCGGCTTGAGCAGGGCTATAATCTTGCGTTAAAAATTGTGCAATTTCCCCTAATACTGCCCCCGCTTCTACTGAAGCTAATTGAGCTTGGTCACCCAATAAAATTAAACGCGTTTCAGGTTTCAACGCTTGCACCAGTTTCGCCATCATAGGCAAATCAATCATCGAGGTTTCATCCACCACTAATACATCAATTTGCAGTGGATTATGTGCATGATATTTTACGCTATCGGTAAAAGGTCGAACGCCTAGTAAACGATGCAACGTTTCTGCGGTTTTAGGAATGGATGCACGTAATTCATCTGAAATCGGCATTTGTGCCAAAGCGTTTTCGATAGATTCCGTTAAACGCGCCGCCGCTTTCCCCGTTGGCGCAACCAATTTAATATGAAGTTTGCCACCAAATAATTCCTGTAATACGCATAACAAGCGAGTGACTGTCGTGGTTTTCCCTGTTCCCGGTCCACCTGTAATCACAGAAAATGGACTTTTCACCGCCGTTGCGACTGCGACTTTTTGCCAATCAACTTGCGCTTGTTGTTGAGGAAAATAACGATCTAATAATGCCCGAATTTGTTGCGGTTCTACCGATAAAGTGCGGTCATTTTTCAATGCGTTTTTAATATATTGCGCAACGCGGAATTCATCTTGCCAAGCCCGATAGAAATAAATCGCCCCAAATTGAAATGCAAGAGGCGCAATCTGATTTTCAGGATCTTGTGTAAAAGCAATATGCCCCGCTAAGGCTGATTGCCATTTTGATACAGGAAGTGAACCAATCTTTTCATTGATCAGAGACACAAAATCCGTTTCAGTATGACGATAAGCCAAGCCGAATAAATTACGTTCTAAGAAACGATCTAACACACAACAAGTATTGCCTTGCGTATAGCTCCAGTTGCAAAGTGCGGCTAATAAAATCGCTAAATTTTGGACGGGCTCGGCATAGCCTTTATCTTTTTGTTTATCAGCAATTAATTGAGCAAAATAATAATCGCCTTGAGTAATCACACCTTGTTCTTGCAAGGATTTTAATAGGCTTAACATTAAAATAATTCCTCTAATTGTTGGATTAATTGCCAATCTGGTTTATCAAAAAAGATGCCCGATTGTGGCGAACCATTCATTCCTCGCAAAAATGCATAGACCACACCACCAAAATCTCGGTTGTAATCGTAGTCAGGCAAACGTGTTTTTAAATAACGGTGTAATGCCACCACATACAACAAATATTGCCAATCATAGTGATGCTCTAACATGGCTTTTTTCAATGCGGCTTGATCGTAATCATTTAACGCCTCACCCAAGAAATTCGATTTGTAATCAAGCAAATAATATTTACCTTGATGACAGAAAACTAAGTCCATCGTGCCTCGCACCATGCCTTGAATATCATCAAACTGTAACGGTTCTGATGGCAAATGATGTGAGGTTGCTAACGCTCGGTTAAAACCAGCGACATCAAAATGGCTTGTGATATTGAGATAAAACGCCAACTCTTTTAAGCATTGTTTTTCGTTAATTTGAGCAAGGGTAAGATCATTATTTGGCAAAATTGGTGTGCTGAGTATTTGTGCAAACCACTGTTGAACTGCTGCAAACTGCTCTTCCGCAAGATTCAAATCCTGACATAATTTTTCAATGTTTTCTTTCTCTGCCAGTTGAGCAAAAGGCACCTTTTCAAAATAACGATGTAACAAAGTACCGATTTGTGTTCCCCGAGGGAAATCTAAAACCATTTCATCGTTATCATGAGCAAGTGCGGTCAGATTTTCAGGGATATTTTCTGTTGAAATCAATGCATCATAATCTTTCGCATCATCAAAAATGAGCGATTTTTTCACCGCACTTTCATTCAAATAAGCTTTGCGTTGATGTGTTTGTTCAATGCCACTAAAGCTCGTCACTCGCCAATCTTGTTCAATTTCACCTTGGAAAATTTCCGCACTTAAATTGTCTTGAGAAACATTTAAAGTAAGTGGTTCACTGGCTTGTAACACATCGGTTAATTCAATTGCTACATCATTTGGTAAAAGCTGCTTAAATTTTTCCAATAACGGTTGGGTATCCCAATTATTTGGCAAATCGAGTTTTCGACCAATTTTACCTTGCGTTAAAACATACAATAAAGCATTCCATTTTTTATCAAAGGCTTTCGGTAACACAAAGGCCATTTGGTATTTTGCTCGGGTTAATGCCACATAAAGCAAACGCAATTCTTCCGCAAAAACTTCTTCTGTTACATCATCCAAGTGTTGATCTTGCATGTCCCACAAAGTTTTGTTTTGTTTCTTATCGTAATATAAATTAAATAGTTTCTTTTTAGTTGGGTCTTTTGCTGCATTTCCTAAAAATGGCAACCAAACCAAATCATATTCCAATCCTTTCGATTTATGGATAGTCACAATCTTCACTAACTGACGTTCGCTTTCTAAACGAATTTGTGCTTCTTGACGGCCACTATCTTGAATTTGCTTTTCAAACCAACGCAATAATGCGGCTTCACTTTCATTTAATGCGGCTGCTTGCTGTAAAATTTCCGCTAAATGTAATAAATCTGTCAGTTTTCGTTCGCCATCAGGCCGAGATAAGAGCTTTTCTGTGATATTTTCTGCTAAAAGTAAATGATGCAACATCGGCAAGACGCCTTGACGTTGCCAAATTTGTTGATACTCTGCAAATTTTTCAGCCCAACGTTGCCACTGAATTTCATCATGATGAATTTGGTGAATTTCAGCTGCATTTAAGCCGAAAAGTGCGGTCGCAATGGCATTCAAAATTGGGCGTTCCGTCACGCTCAAACAAGCTTGCAAAATCAAGGCCAGTTCTTTTGCTGTGTTACTCTCAAAGACATTTCCTCTATCAGAAAGGTAAACCGAAGCAATACCGAGTGCTTGCAATTCTTTCTTCACTAGATCCGCTTCGGTATAACCACGCACCAAAACGGCAATATTTTCTGCTCGCAATGTTTGATTTTCCGCTTTGCTTTCATTCGGAAAAACAACCGGATTTTCAGCCGCACTTTTTAGCCATTGCTGAATCGATGTTGCGCAAGCTTTCGCATAATCTTGCTGGGTGGATTCGTCTTTATCATTAATGTAAAAACGGAAGGCGGGCTCAGGCTGATTATTTAACTGAAAAACAAGATTCTTCTTGGCGGCGCTGACGTTTAAAAATTCGATGTTTTCATAAATAAAAGGCGAATTTTTAAAATCAAATAATCGATTTACCCCTTCCACTAAAGGTTGAGAGGAACGGTAGTTTGTACCTAAGTTGAAACGTTCATTCGCTTCTTTTGCTGCTTTTAGATAAGTGAAAATATCGGCACCACGGAAACGATAAATCGCCTGTTTTGGGTCCCCGATCATCATAAAGCCAACATTACCGGACGAGGTTTCATTGCGATAAATTTTCGAGAAAATTTGATACTGCAACGCATCCGTATCTTGGAACTCGTCAATCATGGCAAAAGGATATTGAAAACGAATTAACTCCGCTAACTGTTCTCCACCCTCACCATATAATGCTTCTTTCAATAAGCGTAATAAATCATCAAAGGATTTTTCAGGATGATTCGCTTTGTATTCAAGGAGTTTCTTTTGGATACCTTGACGATAGTGATAGAGAATGATTTTTTTAAATAAATCACTTGGTTGAATTTCTTCAATTAAAGCTTCAATCTCTTCAAAGGCTGGATGCGTTATTCTCACCCCTTTTTTCTTAAAATCTGCTTTGACGGCGTTATCTAAAGCCGATTGTGTAAATTTTTTTACTAATGTTTCATTTAAGGTGATATCTGCTCTATTTTTTGCCCATGAGGTGACTTCATCGACAAAAGATAAAATCGTTTTACTTGAATATGTTCTACCATTTAAACAAGATTCATCTTTTTTTACGACTTCTTCATCAAAAAGGTTTCGGATTTCAACCGCACTTTCTAACCAAGTATCTTTAATCTTTTCAATAATTTCCGCATTTTTAGTGATATCTTTTTGCAAAAATTCTTTTAATGGCAGTTCTAACAGTTCTGGTTTATCAAGTTGTATAGAAAAATCATTCCCAATATTTGAACCTAAGTCATTCAATACATCTTCTGGCGACTTCAATTCTTTTGAGATAAATGCAGCCAAATGGAAAGGCAAATCATAAAAATGCTCCCGCCAAAATTCATTTGCAAATTGTTTGAGTAAATCAGACTGATCTTTGAGAAGTTTTAAATTGAAATGCACGCCTGAATTGAAAGCATGTTGCATCAACATTCGGCGACAAAAACCGTGAATGGTATAAATGGAGGCTAAATCTAAATTTTGCTCGGCCAGCTTTAAGCGGCGAAGTGCGGTCGGAATATCCTCTAAATAAGGCAATAATTCCGCTAAAAATTGATGCTCTCCAGTAAAAATTGCCTTGTCTTGCTTTTCATAATATTCAGAAAAAACCAAAATTGCCGCCGTTAAACGTTCCCGAATTTTGCGTTTTAAATCTTCCGTCGCCATTTCAGTAAAGGTTACCACCAAAATTTCTTCCACATTTAATGGTCGAGAAAAACAATTCTCACCAGCCCGTAAAAGTAAACGAAGATAGATAGAACCGATGGTATAGGTTTTCCCAGTACCGGCAGAGGCTTCAATTAAATTGACTTGATTTAAGGGTAACGAAATGGCATTAAGTGCGGTTGATTTTTGGCTCATTTTTTATTTTTCTGTAAACATTAGAGTGTCCCTATTGTAGGGATTTAGCTGAGGGATTTCCATAAAAAATGCGGTGAAATTTCACCGCATTTTAATCTTTATCTTATTATTTTAGAACGTTAAAACTTTATCCGCCCATAATGTCCACTCGGATACATCATCTAAGGTACCAAGGGTCACGCCGTCAATTAATTTAGCGTTTAATAAACCACGTGCTTTTACGCAGCTGGTGCATAATTTAATTTCAGCACCTTGTGCCGCTAAAATATCGATAAGTTGTTGGATATTGAAGCCTTCATTTGGGTTTTGCCCAGCAATACCGCATAAAATTGCATCAGAAAAGCAGAATAATTTAATATTCACATCCTTGCTGTGCTCTTCTTTCATATTGATGGCGAAACGAACAGCGTTAAAGGTTTTTTCTCCGCTATATGTGGAATCATTGACGATAAAAAGAATATTTTGCATGACGCACTCCTTGTTGTAATGCTATAAAAAGGCGTAATAAATTACACCTTTATGAAATCAGCCAACCCAAACGAACTTGGCCACAAATAATAAAGACACCACCCACACAGGGGCATTGACCTCACGTATTCTACCTGTACAGGCCTTCATGACGCAATAACTAATAAAGCCGAATGCGATGCCCTCAGTAATTGAATAAGTAAATGGCATCATCGCTGCAGTGATAAAAGCAGGGGTGGCTTCGGTTAAATCATCCCAGTGTACACGAATAAGACTGGATGCCATTAAAATCCCCACATAGACTAACGCCCCTGCAGTTGCATAAGCTGGCACGACACTAGCCAGTGGCGAGAAGAAAATGGTAAGTAAGAATAAAACACCGACTGTCACCGCCGTTAAGCCTGTTCTACCACCGACAGAAACCCCTGCGCCACTTTCGATATAGGTACTGATAGCTGAGGTGCCGATATAAGAACCTACTACCGCACTCACGCTATCTACATAAAGAGCTTGTTTCATTTTCGGGAAACGACCTTTTTCATCGCTGAAACCTGCTTTATCGGTTACGCCTAATAAGGTGCCTGATGAGTCAAATAAGTTAACTAAAAGGAAGGAGAAAATGATGCCGAGCAAAGCCGTATCTAAAGCACCTGCAATATCCACTTTACCGACAACCGCACCTAAACTTGGTGGCATCGAAACAATGCCGTGGAAGGTAACTTGGTCATCAACTAAAAGCGCTAATCCAGTGACTACCGCGATAGAAATTAAGACACCAGAGAAAATATTACGTGCAGCTAAAACGACGATAATAAAGAAACCTAATACGCCAAGCAGAATTTTAGGATCATGTAAATTGCCTAATGCCACTAAGGTTGCAGGATTCGCTACAACCAATCCCATATTTTTAAAGCCAATTAAGGCAATAAAAAAGCCAATGCCCGCACCAATTCCCACGCGCAGTGAAAGCGGAATCGAAGCCATTAACCAATAACGGATTTGGAATAAAGTTAAAACAAATAAACCAATCGAGCCCCAGAAAATGGTGCCCATACCTACTTCCCAAGAATAACCGAGCTTGCCAACGACTACATAAGCAAAGAATGCATTAAGTCCCATAGCAGGTGCAAGGGCGATAGGTAAATTACTGAATAATCCCATCGCAATGGTGCCGAGCGCGGCGATTAAACAAGTGGTCACGAAAACAACTTGCTTATCCATTCCTGCATCACCTAATACGGATGGGTTTACAAACACGATATATACCATGGTAAAGAAGGTGGTAATACCGGCAATAATTTCGGTTTTTGTCGTACTGCCCTTTTCTTTAATGGAGAAAAGGCGTTCAAGTAAAGATTGTTGCATTGTCTTCCTCTTAACTTAAATTAATAACCTTGGTGATAAATCGACTCAAGTAATTTCACACCTAATAAGGCAATATTGAAACGTTGTTCATCCGCTACCGTCCAAAATTCGATACCATTTTCAACCGCACTTTGTTGGCTGATATGCAATTTTATGCTGTCTTCACCATTTTCATTTTCACCGTTAATCACAGGCGTAATAAGGCTATCGTGTAATTCAATCAATTCACTTTGTTGTGGCTGGTAATCAAATTCATAATCTGAAAGTGCGGTCACTTTTTGTGCCATGCCGTAGAAGACGGGCACTTGAATTTGATGGAAAATCACATTGTCTAACTGAGGGAAGATTTTTTGTAATTGCAGATTTAAATTAGCCGCTTGTTGTGGAAACACATCAAAGGCAAAACGAGTTTCACCTTCTTCCAATGGCATACCATTCAGTAAACGAGCGGTTTGTCCAGCAAGTTTATTCACGGTTTCACCATCTGTATAAGAAGCCGGCAAAAGTGACGTTGCAAAAACTTGAGTTAAATTTATTTGTTGAATGATTGGTAGTAGAGATAAAGCTAATTGACTCACTTGTGGATCGGGCAGACTCACAATGTTACGGTGTCTTAACTCAGTAAGATTTTCTTCATTGATTGTTGGGACAACAACAGGGACATTAGATAATGCAGAGCAAATCCCTTTTAAATCAATCACCACACAGCCACTTTCTGCGGCTTGAGCTAATAAGGGGGCTTGGTCAATTTGGCCAGCGAAGAAAAGATAATTAACGCTATCCCACTCAATCTCATCAGTGGCTAATTGAGCAACGGCTTTATTGCGAAAACGTACCGCTTGCTCTTCTTCAAAAGGATAAATTTCTACAATTGAAACCTTGCCTACATCTAGCTCACTTTGTTCAAGGGCTTCGGCAATTTTTTCACATAGGTCAAATTCTGCTGCAATAGCAATATTTAGGCTTGCGTCCATTTTTCTCTCCGCTGTAAAATGTTCTGAAACGATTCATTCTACAGAAAAAAGACGCATAAATACATAAGGAAATCAGATGACACCGGCAATTGATTTACTAAAGAAAAATAAAATTCCTTTTACTCTCCATACCTATGATCATGACCCTAACAATACGCATTTTGGCGATGAAGCCGCTGAAAAACTTGGGCTTGATCCGCACCAATCCTTTAAAACACTTTTAGTCGCTGAAAATGGTGATCAGAAAAAATTAGCGTGTTTTGTGCTTTCCACGGCAAATATGTTGAGTTTAAAGAAAGCGGCAAAATCAATTGGTGTCAAAAAAGTGGAAATGGCCGATAAAGAGGCTGCACAAAAAAGCACGGGGTATCTTGTTGGTGGCATTAGTCCATTAGGTCAAAAGAAACGTGTAAAAACAGTGATAAATTCGACCGCACTTGAGTTTGATACGATTTTTGTTTCAGGTGGTAAACGCGGATTAAGCGTCGAATTAGCGCCTCACGATTTAGCTAAATTATTGAATGCCGAATTTGTCGATATCATTGACGAAGAATAGAAAAAGAAAAGCCCGAATGAATCGGGCTATTATTTTTATATGATGTTGTGTTTATTTGAATTAGAAACTTGATGTATCTTGGAATAAGCCAACTTTTAAATCAGTTGCGGTGTAGATAACGCGACCATCGACTTCCACTTCACCATCAGCCATCCCCATCACTAATTTGCGATTAATTACGCGTTTCATATTGATGCGATAAACCACTTTTTTTGCGGTTGGTAAGATTTGTCCGGTAAATTTCACTTCACCTACGCCTAATGCACGGCCTTTACCTTTACCGCCAACCCAGCCAAGGAAGAAACCGACTAATTGCCACATCGCATCTAAGCCTAAGCAGCCTGGCATGACTGGGTCACCAATAAAGTGGCAACCGAAAAACGGTAAATCTGGATGAATATCTAATTCTGCTTCAATATACCCTTTACCAAACGCACCACCGTCTTCGGTCATTTTTACAATACGATCCATCATCAACATCGTTGGTGCTGGAAGTTGCGGGCCTTCTTTACCAAATAATTCGCCACGACCAGAAGCTAATAAATCTTCATAGGTATAGCTGCTTTTAATGTTTGGTGTACAGGTGTTTTCCATTTTTTATTTCCTTGTATATATAGTTTTGCTTGGTTACAACCAATAAGTGAGGATTCTATGGGGATTTATAAGAAATGTAAACAGCGAACACTTGTTAGCTCAACTTGTCGGATCAGTCGGTGAAATGAAGATAAAAGAAAAGCGAACACAAGGTTCGCTTTAAGAAATTAAGATTTAAAGAAATCTAACCAGCTTTTTTTCGGCGTTTCCGAACGGAAAGCAATTCGATTTTGAATTAAACGCGCAATAGGCTCTTTGCCCTTCGCATATTCTTCTTTCTCTTCCAATAAATCGCGGTCAAATAGGATTTTAGCTGTTTGATAAATATCTTCGACTTGATAGATAAAGAACTGCTCATTTTTCACTGCCTCAACCACTTCATCAGATAAGCTTAATTGTTGAATTGTTGTTGCAGGAATAATCACACCTTGTTTGCCCGTTAAACCACGACGTTGGCAAATAGTGAAAAAGCCTTCGATTTTGTCATTCACTCCACCTACTGCATGCACTAAACCAAATTGGTCAATGGTCCCTGTAATAGCAATATTTTGTGGCAATGGCAAATCAGATAACGCACTGACCAATACGGAGAAAATAGCTAGAGACGCACTGTCACCATCAATTTCCCCATAGGACTGTTCAAATACTAAAGAAGCTGAAAATGGCAACTGTGATGGCAACTCTAAGATACTTGCCAAGCACGCTTCAGAAATCATCATGCCTTTCCCGTGTAGGTTGCCCGCTAATTCGTTTTTACGCTCCACATCCACGACTTCACCATCACCAAACTGCACTAAGCAGCTTATGCGAGAAGGTTCACCGAAACAAACCGGTGTACCTGGATATTCAATTACAGACAAGCCATTAATTTGCCCAACAATTTCACCGTTGGTTTCCACATAAATTTGTTCGTTGAGAATATCTGCATAAGTGCGTTCACGTAAGAAACCATGCTGTTCGTTCTTTTGTTTAAAAGCTTGCTCAAAATCAATCGCACTTAAGGTTTGCTTTTGTGACAACGTCGCTGCGTTGAGTAACATTTCTGTTATTTTTAACGGGGAAATGTTAATTAAAAAGCGGTCTTCACTCTCACGCACCAATAACTGATAGAGTTTATTTAATGCGCTTAAATCTAAATCAAGCTCATATTTTGAAGCTAATGCCAACACATAATTAGCCCAATTTTCTTGTGCTTTAGGTTGTGCAACAGAATAATAACTTTCAATTTCAGCATAATCAGCCAAGCTGTAAAGATCTTCTTCTAACTCACCTAAGGTCGCAATTTCAGTGCGATTGCCTAAAATCACCACTTTTAAATTAAGTGGATAACTTGGAATATCACAAGGCAAGGTTTTAAATGGATGGGCTGAATACCAATCAAAAGTTTGCGTTTGCAAAATATGTTTTAAGCGTTGCCATAAATCAAACTGGCTTAGCATCGTTGCGGCGCTTAAAATCAAAACGCCCCCATTGGCTTGATGCACTAAACCTGGTGTAAGCAAAATATCTTGCGAACTTGGGTGAACGCGTACACTACCAAAAAGACTAAATTGATCGGCATGTAATGCCTTCAGCACATCACCTTGTGCGGCAAAATTATCCGCTGCTGATTGAGCTGGCTCAGTATAAATACGAGGGAAAGAAAAAGAATCACCCTGCTCAACTACGTAATTCACCCCAAAAACTGACCGCTCTTTTGGCTGTTCTTGGCGAATAAATTCTGCTAATAAATCAGCATATTCTGCTTGATCATCTGCTTTTAAAACCAACAAAGAACGACGAGGCTGTTTTAAAAATAAAGAAATCGCTTTTGTGGCATGTTTTTGTAATGACCAAAAATCAGCCTTTTCAGCTGAAAGTTCAGTAATCGATAATTCTGGTTGTAAGGCTTGCCAATTTAAGGCTTGTTCCGAAGATGTTGGAGTCACGACATATCTCGCTTTAATTAAATTGGCGGTATTATCGCACACTTCACACTGAGTGAAAATCCGTTATAAAAATCTACTGGAAAATTTTGTTTAAAGCGCGTATATTTATTAGGTTACCACGTCACTAAAAAGTATAATAAAACGATGAAATATCAGAAATTAGAAAACCAAGAAGCAAACTGGAAATGGATTTATCTCATTCGCAAACATCGCGAAGGGGAAAAAATTACCCGTTATGAAGAAAAAAGCTTAGAAGAAAGCAAAGTTCAAGAATTAATAGAATGTCAGAATTATCCTGAAAAAATCGAGGAATGGATTAAAAATCACCTTTCTCTTGATTTACCTATTAAGCTTGATCAGGCTATTCGAGCAAGACGTAAACGCTTTTTTAATGCAGAAAAACAATCAACGAAGAAAAAATCTATTGATTTAGAATATGGTGTTTGGCTTCGTTTGTCTAAATATTCACGAAAAATGAAAATGACACTTTCTGAAACTATCACTTATATGATTGATGAACGTGAAAGCAAAGCATTATATGAAAGCCAAATGACGGCAATGAAAGCCGGTTTGAAAAATTTGCTCAATAAATAAGATGAAAAAAAGCCAAGGTCGAAACCTTGGCTTTTGATTATGCTAAATAGAGAAGATTTTGAAACGTTTTAGCGTTTCGCCTATTCCGCAATCGGAATAATTTTTGTGGCGTGAGATCCTTTGTCGCCGTGAATCACTTCAAATTGCACACGTTGACCTGCTTTTAATGAACGGTAACCATCCATTTCAATCGCTGAATAATGTGCAAAAATGTCTGTATCCACGCCTTCTGCAGAAATAAACCCAAATCCTTTTGCGTTGTTAAACCATTTTACTACACCAATTTCCATAGTAGACCTCTAGGCTTCGCCCTTAATACTTAAAAACAATAAGACTCATGCCTTATCACCTCAATTGGAAATATATTCAAACATTTTATTTTTTTATGCAACAACGAAACTTTAAAAATGATACATTGATCACAAAATTTTTACTTCTTTATTATCAGAAGTATTATCAGAAGTCTCTTTCTCATCTTTTTGATGAATTTCACGTAATGCTTTTGCCACAATTTGAATGGCTTCACCGCTACTCATTCCTTGCGCCATTAATTCCTGAATTTGTTCTACTGCTTTTTGTTGTTGTTCATGGGTTAAATTAATATCTAACATTATTTCTTCTCGTTAAATTGACCAATTAAATAATTCCATCACGTGCTTCCATTGTTCATCTAAACCAGCCTTAATTTCTATTTTGGTAAAATGAATAGGATGCTCAAAAATAAGTGTATCTGCGTGTAAAAATAAACGCTGACAGCCAGAATATTCTGTTAAAGCACGATTTTGATATAAATCACCATATTGTGTATCACCTAAAATAGGATGAAAGATATGCTTCATGTGACGTCGTAACTGATGCTTTCTACCTGTTTGGGGAATTAGCTTCACTAATGAATATCTCGTGGTTTGATAACGCCCTACCGCATAAGGCATTTCAACAATTTTTAACCCTTCATAATCCGTCACCGCCTCTTGAGGCGCTTTATCTTCTTGCGCAAATTTATCCGCAATCTTATCTAATTGGATTTTAAGGGGATAATCAATCTGTCCTTCGCCTTGCAAATAACCTCGCACAATCGCTAAATAAGATTTTTGCAGCGTTTTCTGTTCAAATTGCTGGCACATTAAATTCGCCATTTCACTATTTAAGGCAAATAGCAATACACCTGATGTTGGGCGATCTAATCGATGAATAGGAAAAACATGCTGCCCGATTTGATCGCGCAAGGTTTGCATCACAAATTGCGTTTCATGCGTATCAAGCCAACTACGATGCACCAACATGCCTGCTGGTTTATTGACTGCTACAAGATATTCATCTTGATATAAAATTTCTAACATTTATTGATTTTGTAATAAGGCTTCTAATTCACGTAATGGTGTTAATAATTCAACTAAAAAATCTTCTTCTGCTTCTTTAAATGCTTCTTCTAAATAAGGTGACACTGCAATTTGTGAAGGTAAATCTGCCCCGCTTTCAAGTAAGGCAAACATTCTTGGAATGAAAATCCATTGCAACCATTCTTCTGGTGACATGGTATCAATAGCAAAAGGCTCTTCACTTAAAAAAGCGTCTTGTGAAGGTGGAACCGCTTGCCATAAATCAAGTTTTTGCATGGCGAGTTGTAATTGTTGAAGATGAAGTTTTGTTTGATTACGCATAATTTTTCCTATTTATAAACAAGCGGCGTATTCTACGAGCATCAATTCACACTGTAAAGTGCGGTCAGTTTTCGCGATAAATAATCGAAAAATCAGAATACTGTTTATCTTCAATATCATCCACTAAAACCCGTTCAACGCTTGCAGTTCTTGGACCGACTTTTAACCAATTATAAAAATCCTGTAATTGATCGTCATTGCCTTCGGCAATAATTTCCACGCTTCCATCGACACAATTTCTTACGGTGCCTTTAATGCCAATTCTCTCCGCTTCTTTCCAAGTAAAATAACGAAATCCTACCCCTTGAACTCGCCCATATACAACAAATCGTTTTGTCATGATTTGCTCCTTTATTACAAAAACTTTTTAAAAATTAATCGCACTTTCCTATTCCCATTTTTTAAAATTTAGCATAGCATTACAACCATCTAATTTCATTCAAAAAATAAAAGGAGTAATTATGAAATTATGTAAGTTTGCATTAGGTGTTGTCGCCCTTGCTGTCAGTGCGAGCAGTTTTGCCGGTATGGTTACAACCTCATCAAACCTTGAATTTCTTGCAATCAACGGCCAAAAAGCCAGCAAATCCCTTCTAAAAGAAAAAAAATCATTCAACGCTGAAGCAAACCAAACACAACAAGTTGTTGTTCGTTTAGGCGAAATCGTAGGCTCTGGCTCTAGCCAAGCGCTTTTTGAATCTAACCCAATTATTGTGACTTTCCAAAGTCCTGCTGATGATGTTGTGGTATCTGCAGAAAAAATTCGCTCCAAAGAAGATGGTGAGAAATTCAATGCTCAACCACAAATTACTGTTAAAACGAAATCAGGTAATTTGATTGATGCTAAAATCGATACTTTAAAACAAGAAGGTTTATTCCCAGCGGCTAATATTGTTAACGATTTAGCTGAATATAATGCATCAAATGCGCCAGCAGCAGTTTCTGCTTTAGCTGCTCCTGCAGTTGGAATGATGCCTGCAGCGTCAGGAAAAGCTGCGAAAGGCAAAGTTGTTGTACAAGGTGAAAACGTTGCTGAACAACAATTACAATACTGGTTCCAACAAGCCGATAAAGAAACTCAAACTCGTTTCTTAAACTGGGCGAAAAAACAAAAATAATCGTTTTTTAACTGCTCTTTGATAAAGAAGTGAGCCTTCCCGCTCACTTTTTTATCATCCAATTTTTAGTCACACAATAAGCAAGGATATCAACATGAACCAATGGCTTAATGCAAAAGTAATCGCTTCAATACCTATTTTTATTGCAGTGAATATCGCAGCGTTCGGTGTCTGGTTTTTTGATATTTCCACGCAATCCATGCCGTTAATTTTAGGGATTATTGCTGGCGGTTTAGTGGATCTAGATAATCGCCTTACTGGACGATTAAAAAATATCTTTTACACATTAATTGCCTTTGCTATTTCAACCTTTATCGTTCAACTAAATATTGGTCAACCGATTCAATACGTATTGTTGATGACCATTATCACCTTTTTATTTACGATGGTTGGTGCCGTGGGTGAACGTTATCGTACTATTGCTTTTGGTACACTGGTGGTAGCCATTTATACTACCCTCACTTATGCACCGGATAATTCTGCGAGCTGGTTTATTAATCCTGTAATGATTTTATTAGGCACCTTGCTCTATAGCATTGTGACCATCATCGTTTACCTCTTTTTCCCAAACCGCCCTGTGCAAGAGAGTGTCGCGAAAGCTTTTTGTGCTTTAGGCAATTATCTAGATGCCAAATCAGAGTTTTTTGATCCTGATGAAATTGATGAAATCGAGAAAAAACACCTCAATTTTGCGATGAAAAATACCAATGTGGTGGATGCCTTTAACCAAGCCAGAACAGCACTTTTCTATCGTATTCGTGGACAACATCGTCATGCTCGTACACAACGTATGATTCGCTATTATTTTGCGGCGCAAGACATTCATGAGCGTGCAAATTCTACACATTTTGATTATCGACAAATTGCAGAACAACTCAAAAATACAGATTTAATTTTCCGTATTCAACGCTTACTCGAATTACAAGCACAAGCTTGTCATGATATTACGGCTTGTCTGCATCAAAATACGACTTATTACTATAATATTCGCGTAGAAAAAGCGTTAATGGGCACAATTCAATCTCTTGAGCTTTATAGCAAAGAACACGCTGAACAAAACAACGTTTTACTTGCTCTTCAAACGCTTATTGATAACCTGAAAAGTATTAACTGGCAACTACGCCAGCTTGAGCAAGAAACCTGTGAAAATGATCAAACGGCACAAATCCATACTGAGCAAATTACAGGCCTAAAAAATATTCTTTCAGTTATTGGAAGTAATTTTACCTTCGAATCACCACTTTTCCGTCATGCTATACGTTTGTCTATCGTGGTATTTTTATGTTGCTCCATTGTTGAATTTTTCCAATTTAATTTAGGGTACTGGATTTTGCTTACAGCAGTATTTGTGTGTCAACCAAACTATTCTGCGACGAAAGTGCGATTACGTCAGCGTATTGTAGGCACAATTTTAGGGGTAATTATTGGCTCCTTATTGCCTTACCTCAATCCTACATTAGAGATGAAACTTGGCTTAATGGTGGTGACCAGTACGCTCTTTTTCTTCTTCCGTAGTAATAATTATAGTTTCTCTACTTTCTTTATTACGCTGCAAGTGTTGATCAGTTTCGATGTGATGGGATTTGATACTCAGGCGGCGCTCTTCCCTCGCCTCATCGATACCGTATTAGGTTCAGCCATTGCGTGGTTTGCGGTTTCTTATTTATGGCCAGATTGGAAATATCTGCAACTCGATAAAGTGAGTCGCCAAGCGATTCAAAGTGATGCACAATATTTATTGCACATCATCAGCCAACTACAATTTGGTAAAAGCGATGATTTGAAATACCGTATTGCACGCCGTAATGCTCATCAATATGCGGCAGCATTGAGTACAACGCTTTCCAATATGAATAATGAGCCGAAGAAATATCAAGCCTATTTGCAGGAAGGTTTTGACCTGCTAAAAATGAATTATTCTCTGTTGAGTTATATTTCTGCTTTAGGGGCATATCGCTATAAAATGACGCAGTTACAGCAAACTACAGAATTTTTAGCAGACTTTTATCCTGTCGCGAAAAAGGTTTTATATTCGCTGGAAAATATTGAAAAGCTTCGTCCTGAAATCTTTGCCAAATTACAAGGTAATATTGAGCAAAGCCTAAAAGAAATTCAGTTGGATGACAATCAAACTAAAGCAGATATGGCTTTTGCGTTACCATATCAGCAGCTTAACCTGATTTCTCAATTGCTGCCGCAGCTGTATCGCTATTTCCAACATAGCCAGAAAGAATCCATTACCAACTAAAAAACAAAGGAAAAACTGACCGCACTAACCCAAATTTTTTATTGTTCTCAGTGCGATAAATAGAGATAATACGCCACTTATGTAAAATAAATTTAGACGCAATGACACATTACATTCTACTCATTATCAGCACCGCATTAATCAATAACTTTGTTTTGGTCAAATTCTTAGGACTTTGTCCATTTATGGGCGTGTCCAAAAAGATTGAAACGGCAATTGGTATGGGGCTTGCTACGACATTCGTATTAACGGTAGCATCACTGTGTTCTTATTTAATCGATAATTATATTTTAATGCCGCTAAACGCCACATTCTTGCGCACGTTAGTCTTCATTTTAGTGATTGCTGTTGTGGTTCAATTTACCGAAATGGTGATCAATAAAACAAGCCCTTCTCTTTATCGCTTATTAGGGATTTTCTTACCGCTGATTACCACAAACTGTGCCGTACTCGGTGTGGCATTATTAAACGTTAATTTGGCACACAATTTAACAGAATCTGTCATTTATGGTTTTGGTGCGTCTTTAGGTTTCGGTTTGGTTTTAGTTTTATTTGCAGCCTTACGTGAACGTTTAGTTGCTGCAGATGTACCCATTACGTTTCGTGGCTCGTCTATTGCATTAATTACGGCCGGTTTAATGTCTCTCGCCTTTATGGGCTTCGCCGGGTTAGTAAAATGATTTATCTCTTGATGTTTATTACTGTCACCGTGATTTTTCTCGGCTTATTTTGGAATAACACTAAAAAATAATGTTTATCTTAATTTCAGTAACCGTTCTCGCTTTAATTTTTGGTGCGATTTTAGGCGTTGCTTCGATTAAATTAAAAGTCGAAGCTGATCCTATCGTTGAAAAAATTGATGCCATCTTACCGCAAAGCCAATGTGGGCAATGCGGCTATCCTGGTTGCAAGCCTTATGCCGAAGCGATTGCCAATGGTGACGTTATCACAAAATGTGTGCCTGGTGGTCGTCCAACGGTGGTAAAAATTGCCGAAATCATGGGCGTTGATGTGCCCGCAATGGATGATGTGGCAGAACCAGAAGAAATGGTTGCCTTTATTGATGAAAATATGTGTATCGGCTGTACCAAATGCATTCAAGCCTGCCCTGTTGATGCCATTATTGGCACGAATAAAGCGATGCACACCATTATTGCCGATCTCTGTACAGGCTGTGAACTTTGCGTCGCACCTTGTCCGACAGATTGTATTTCCATGATTAAAGTGAAAAAAGATATTGATAATTGGAACTGGAAATTTGATCCTAAATTAGTCATTCCGGTTGTAAATACCACAGAAATCGAGAAAAAATTAGTGGTTGGGGAGTCGGAATCACATGGCTGATGTATTAACAAGATTTAACTCCGGCAAAATTTGGGATTTCAAAGGCGGTATTCATCCACCTGAAATGAAATCTCAATCAAACCAATCCCCTATTCAGCAATCAGAACTTGCTCATGATTTTTATGTGCCGATTAAACAACATGCTGGCACAGCAGGAAATGTATTAGTTAAAGAAGGTGATTATGTCCTAAAAGGCCAACCTTTAACACAAGGTGATGGCTTAAGAACCTTGCCTGTTCATGCACCGACTTCTGGTACTGTAAAATTTATCGGAAAACATGTTGCGCCTCATCCTTCTGGTTTAACTGAGGATATGATTCATATTCAAGCGGATGGTTTGGATAAATGGCGTGAGCAATTTCCACTTGAAGAATTCTTCACATTACCTGTTGAACAACTCATTGATCGCATTTACCAAGCGGGGGTTGCGGGCTTAGGTGGTGCGGTATTCCCGACTGCCGCCAAAATCCAATCGGCTGAAAAGAAAGTTAAACTCTTAATTATTAACGGCGCGGAATGCGAACCCTATATTACCTGTGATGACCGCTTAATGCGTGATTACACCGATGAAATGATCGAAGGGATTCGCATCTTACGTTATATCTTACGCCCTGAAAAAGTGGTGATTGCGGTTGAAGACAATAAACCTGAAGCGATTCAGGCTATTCAACAATCGCTACATGGTGCAAATGACATTGAATTGCGCGTTATTCCGACTAAATATCCATCTGGTGCAGCCAAACAGCTGATTTATTTACTTACCGGCATGGAAGTGCCAAGTGGCGGACGTTCTTATGATATTGGTGTATTAATGCATAATGTCGGCACGGCTTTTGCGATAAAAAGAGCGGTCATTAATGACGAACCGTTAATAGAGCGAGTCGTCACGCTTACGGGTGATAAAATTTCAGAGAAAGGCAATTACTGGGTTCGCTTAGGTACACCAGTTGACCACTTATTAGCGCAAGTTGGCTATCAATATGACGAACGTTTCCCTGTTTTCGCCGGTGGACCGATGATGGGATTGCAACTTTCAGATCTCAATGCTCCTGTTACCAAATTAATTAACTGTCTATTGGCACCTGATCATTTTGAATATGGTGAACCCGAACCGGAACAATCTTGTATTCGCTGCTCTGCTTGTTCTGACGCTTGCCCTGTTAATTTAATGCCACAGCAACTTTATTGGTATGCTCGCAGTGAAGATCATCAAAAATCTGAAGAATACAGCTTAAAAGATTGTATCGAATGTGGCGTGTGTGCTTATGTTTGCCCAAGCCATATTCCGCTTATCCAATATTTCCGACAAGAAAAAGCTAAAATTTGGGAAATTAAAGAAAAAGCGAAAAAAGCCGAAGAGGCTAAAATCCGTTTTGAAGCCAAACAAGCTCGCATGGAGCGTGAAGAACAAGAGCGTAAAGCACGTTCACAACGTGCGGCAGAAGCTCGTCGTGAAGAACTGGCAAAACAAAAAGGTGAAGACCCGGTTAAAGCAGCCTTAGAACGCTTAAAAGCTAAACAAGCAAACTCATCAGTAACCAAAGAAACAAAAACTATCGTATCTGAGAAAGGCGAAATCTTACCGGATAACCATGAGCTCATGGAGCAACGTAAAGCCCGTCGCCTAGCTAAACAACAAGCACAAGCAGATACAGGCACAGTGACAAATGCAACAACGTCACAAACTGATGAAAAAGAAGCGAAGAAAGCAGCTGTTGCTGCAGCTCTAGCAAGAGCAAAAGCAAAAAAAGCAGCTGCTCAAGGTGAAACTGCTACAACAAATGCAACTGAAAGTACGGTAGAAAAAACAGATGAAAATCCAACCGCTCTTGATCCTAAAAAAGCCGCGGTAGCTGCAGCCATTGCGAGAGCCAAAGCGAAGAAAGCCGCCGCTCAAGGTGAAACAATTGCGACAAATGAAACTGAAAGTACGGTCGAAAAAACAGATGAAAATCCAACCTCACTTGATCCGAAAAAAGCCGCAGTAGCTGCAGCCATAGCGAGAGCCAAAGCCAAGAAAGCTGCCGCACAAAGTGAAGCAGTTACAACAAATGAAACTGAAAGTGCGGTCGAAAAAACGGATGAAAACCCAACCGCACTTGATCCGAAAAAAGCTGCTATCGCAGCAGCCATAGCAAGAGCTAAAGCAAAAAAAGTGGCGGCTGAAGCTGCTAAAGAAACAGAATAACGCAGGAAAAGATTATGTTTAAGAAAATGGTGAGTTCGCCTCATACCCATTCAGGCAAATTAACCGCCCGTATTATGTTATGGGTGATTGCAGCCATGCTGCCTGCCTTGCTCACACAGATTTATTTTTTTGGAATGGGTGTTTTGGTGCAATCCACCTTGGCTATTTCTTTTGCATTAGTGCTTGAGTTTATTGTGACCAAATTGCGCAATAAGCCAAACCTGGTCTATATTTCAGATTTTAGCGTGGTGCTTACTGCCTTAATTTTAGCAATGGCAATTCCGCCTTATGCACCTTATTGGGTGATTTTAATTGGTACGCTTTCTGCTGTTATTCTAGGTAAACATGTTTATGGTGGTTTAGGACAAAACCCATTTAATCCGGCTATGGTGGGTTATGTGGTGCTATTGATTTCTTTCCCTCTACAAATGACAAGTTGGATGCCACCGATTTCATTATTAAATGAACCTCCAACATTTGAGGATTCTCTTTCTTTAATTTTCACAGGCTTAACCACTGACGGTTTTAGCTTAAGCCAACTCGTCCATTCCATTGATGGAATTACACAAGCGACGCCATTAGACAGCGCAAAAATCTTCTATAACTTACATCAAGGCGATGAAAGCGTATTCCATGATTTTGTAAAATTACCGATTTTATTACAAAACGGGACTGACTTTGCTGAAGGTTGGTGGCAGGTTAATCTTGCCTTTATGCTTGGTGGGATTGTATTAATCTTAAAGAAAAAAATTCACTGGCAAATTCCCGTTTCAATGCTAGTGACCTTTGTGACCTTAGCAACAATCACTGCGATGTCAGGCCATCATCATTTAAGTATGATAAGCCAACTCTTTAGTGGCGCCATGATGTTCGGTGCATTCTTTATTGCGACTGACCCTGTCACAGCTTCTATCACACCTCGTGGTAAGCTTGTATTTGGTACTTTAGTCGGGTTATTGGTTTACCTCATTCGTTACTTTGGAAACTACCCTGACGGCGTAGCATTTGCGATTTTGTTAAGTAATATTTGTGTGCCACTTATCGACTACTACACCCGCCCTCGTGTAGCTGGCCACTTTGCAAAAGGGAGTAAATAATGGGTATTTTTAAAGTCACCTCCCGTTTTGGTCTTTTATTAGGTTTCATCGCATTGCTTTGTACGGCAGTTTCTGCGGGCATTTATATGCTAACCAAAGATAAAATTGATGAAGCCATGGCTGAACAACAAAAAGCGTTATTGCTCCAAGTAATCCCTCAAGATTATTTTAATAATAGCTTGCTTGAAAGCGTGGAGACGCCCGAGCAAGATAAACTCAAAGGTATTCAAAAAGTCTATTTTGCAATCAAAGATCATGAGCCAACAGCCTATGCTTATGAAACCACAGCACCAGATGGCTATTCGGGAAATATCCGTTTATTAGTGGGTATGACACCAAAAGGTGAAGTTTTAGGTGTGCGTGTGATTGAACATCATGAAACCCCAGGATTGGGCGATAAAATCGAACTTCGCATTTCCGATTGGATTTTGAGTTTTACAAACCAAGTTATCGTACCGGAAAGCCTAAAAGATTGGGCGGTCAAAAAAGATGGCGGTAAATTTGATCAATTTTCTGGTGCAACCATTACGCCACGCGCGATTGTGAATCAAGTAAAACGCTCTGCTCTCGTGATGCTTGAAAATGAAGCATTACTCAACGAGATGGCAAAAAAATACGCGCAATAGGATATTTATTATGACTGATTTAATCGAAAAAACGACCGCACTTGATGAGCAAAGAGCGGTTGAAAATTCAGAAGAAATAACTCAAACGCCTTCTGTTTGGAAAGAAATCTTTATTCAGGGTGTATGGAAAAACAACTCAACTCTCGTGCAATTATTGGGGTTGTGTCCGCTCTTAGCTGTTTCGAGTACGGCAACAAATGCCTTAGGTTTAGGGCTTGCGACAATGTTGGTTTTAACTTGCACCAATACAGTTGTTTCGCTCTTTCGTAAGCAAATTCCTCATGATATTCGTATTCCAATTTATGTGATGATTATTGCCACCACTGTAACTGTAGTGCAATTATTGATGAATGCTTACACCTATACACTCTATCAAGCACTCGGGATTTTTATTCCTTTAATCGTAACCAACTGTATTGTGATTGGACGTGCAGAAGCCTTTGCCTCTAAAAATAGCGTTGCACATGCTGCCTGGGATGGTTTTTCAATGGGATTAGGCATGGCATTAAGTATCACCGTATTAGGTGCGTTACGTGAAATCTTAGGTCAAGGCACCCTTTTTGAAGGCATTGAAAATCTGTTTGGCCAAGGTGCGAAATTCCTTACATTACATATTTATCACGCTGACAGTAGCTTTTTACTCTTTATTCTTCCGCCAGGTGCTTTTATTGGATTAGGCATCCTATTGGCGATTAAAAACCGAATTGATATGAAAAAATGAACCAAGCTAAACGAATTGAAATTCTCACTCGACTTCGGGAGCAAAACCCGCATCCCACCACGGAATTAGAGTATAATTCGCCTTTCGAATTACTCATCGCCGTGATCTTATCGGCTCAAGCGACCGATAAAGGTGTCAATAAAGCGACGGCAAAATTATTCCCCGTGGCAAATACGCCACAAGCCATTTTAGATCTTGGCTTAGAGGGGTTAAAAGAATACATTAAAACCATTGGGCTTTATAACAGCAAAGCAGAAAATATTATTAAAACCTGCCGTGATTTAGTTGAGAAACACAACGGCGAAGTACCTGAAAGCCGTGAAGCCTTAGAAGCCCTTGCGGGTGTTGGCAGGAAAACCGCAAATGTGGTATTAAATACCGCTTTCGGTCACCCGACTATTGCAGTGGACACCCATATTTTTCGCGTATGCAACCGCACGAATTTTGCCCCTGGTAAAGATGTGGTAAAAGTAGAAGAAAAACTGCTCAAAGTTGTGCCTAAAGAATTTAAAGTGGATGTGCATCACTGGCTTATTTTACATGGGCGTTATACTTGCACTGCGCGCAAACCTCGCTGCGGTGCTTGCATTATTGAAGATCTCTGCGAATACAAAGAAAAAACAGAATATTAAACGAATAAAATCAAACGGAATATATTATGACAACAAACAATCAATCTCGCCAAACGTGGTCTAGCCGATTAACTTATGTGCTCACCGTAGCGGGCGCGACAGTTGGCTTTGGGGCAACATGGCGCTTTCCTTATTTAGTGGGTGAAAATGGCGGTGGTGCCTACGTACTCCTCTTTTGTATCGCGATGATTGTAATTGGTATCCCGATGATTTTAGTGGAAAACGTCATTGGTCGCCGTTTACGTGTGAATTCCATTGATGCCTTTGGCGATAAAATCCAAGATAAAGGTAAAAATATCTCCAAATATTGGAAAATTATCGGCTACATGGGCCTTCTCGGCGCATTTGGTATCATGGCCTATTACATGGTGTTAGGTGGTTGGGTAATGTCTTATATCATCAACCTGATTAATAATACTCTTGATATTTCCGCACCAATTACAAAAGAAGTAGCCAAAGATTTCTACGATTTACACATCAGCAACAGTCCATGGGAAATCATGCTTTACACCTTCCTGTTTGTGGCGGTGAATTACATTATTTTGGCGAAAGGTATCATCGGCGGGATTGAACGTTCTGTAAAATACTTAATGCCATTACTCTTTATCTTCCTAATTGGTATGGTAATTCGTAATCTTACCCTACCTGGCGCAATGGAAGGTGTGACTTTCTACTTAAAACCTGATTTCAGCAAAATCACACCTAAATTATTCATCTTCGTATTAGGCCAAGTATTCTTCGCATTAAGCCTTGGTTTCGGTGTATTGATTACCCTCTCCAGCTATTTAAACAAGGAAGAAAACCTTATTCACACAGCCGTTATTACAGGTTTCACAAACACCATTATCGCTGTGTTATGTGGTTTTATGATCTTCCCATCATTATTCACATTCGGGATTGAACCTAACGCTGGCCCAACCTTGGTTTTCCAAAGTTTACCAATTGTATTCTCACATTTATGGGCGGGTAAATTCTTTGCTATCGTGTTCTTCGGTTTATTGCTTATTGCGGCATTAACCACATCAATTACGATTTACGAAGTCATCATCACCGCATTACAAGAAAAACTCAGAATGCGCCGCGGCAAAGCGATTTTTGTTACCTTAATGGGGATTTTCTTATTCGGTAACGTGCCCTCTATTCTAGGTGATAACCTTTGGAAAGATGTCACCATTTTCGGTAAAAGTATTTTCGATGCCTTCGATTTCGTCAGCGGAAATATTCTCTTTATGCTGACCGCACTTGGTTGTGCCATTTTCGTTGGTTTCGTGTTAAAAGACGATGCGAAAAAAGAGTTATCTCCGACACCAAATTCAGGCTTCACCACAATCTGGTTTAACTATGTCAAATTTGTGGTTCCAGTGATTATTTTGGTGATTTTTATCAGTAATATTTAATAAAAAAACCGAGCTATTTCGCTCGGTTTCTTTGTTACCTATGCCCTATTTTGCTTCAGCTTGGGTCTTTTTCTCTTCAAGTTCTTCCCAACGAAGGAAAGCCGTTTCAAGTTCAGCTTCGGTGTCCGATAATTCCTTAAGCTTCGCATCTGTTACATCATGGGCTTGTTGGAAAAAGTGAGGGTCACCAATTTCAGCTTGAAGTGCGGTAATTTTCTCTTCCAGTTCTTCCAACAATTGTGGTAGCTGTTCTAACTCACGTTGTTCTTTGTAAGAAAGTTTAACGGATTTCGGCTTTTGAGAAACAACGTCATTTTTGACCGCACTTTCCTGTGCTTTTGGTGCTTCTTTTTTGACTTTTTGAGCTTCTTGCTCTGCTTTCATCGCAAAGTAATTAGCTTGTTGTCCTTTCGCATCAAAGAAACCGCCCACGTATTTATTCAATACGCCATCGCCTTCAAAGAAATAACACTCAGTCGCGACATTATCAATAAACTGACGATCATGGCTGACAATTAATAAGGTGCCTTGATAATCCGTGAGGATTTCTTCCAATAATTCTAAGGTTTCTACATCCAAGTCATTGGTTGGTTCATCGAGAATCAATAGATTATTAGGTTTCAGTAATAATTTAGCCAATAACAAACGGTTACGCTCACCACCTGAAAGCGCTTTTACGGGTGTCATAGCGCGTTTGGGTGGAAATAAGAAATCCTGCAAATAGCCCAACACATGACGTTTTACACCATTGACCTCAATATCCTGCTTGCCATCAGCAACGTTATCCATCACCGTTTTTTCCGGGTCAAGATCAGCCCGATATTGGTCAAAATAAGCAATATCTAATTTTGTACCACAATGAATGCGACCGCTAGTTGGCTTGATTTCACCTAATAAAAGTTTAATAAACGTGGTCTTTCCGCAACCATTTGGGCCAACCAATGCAATTTTATCGCCACGTAAGATGGTCGTGCTGAAATCTTTGAGCAGCTGTTTGCCTTCAATCTCATAGCTTACATCTTCCATTTCAAACACGATTTTGCCTGAACGACTTGAGTTATCTAATTGTAACTTGGCGGTACCCATCACCTCACGACGCTGGCGACGTTCTTCACGCATGGCTTTTAAAGCACGTACACGGCCTTCATTACGCGTACGGCGAGCTTTAATACCTTGACGAATCCAGACCTCTTCTTGCGCTAAACGTTTATCAAAAAGCTCATTCTGCAATGCTTCGACACGTAAGCTTTCCTCTTTAGCGGTGAGGTATAAATCATAGTTACCTGGATAAGACACTAATTTCCCGCGATCTAAATCGACAATACGGGTCGCCATTTTGCGGATAAAAGAACGGTCGTGGGAAATAAATACAATACTTCCGGTAAATTCTAATAAGAAGTTTTCTAACCATTCGATTGCATCCACATCCAAGTGGTTGGTCGGTTCATCTAATAACAAGACATCGGGGTTACACACCAACGCACGAGCAAGAGCGGCTTTACGCAACCAACCACCCGATAAATCGGCTAATTTAGTATCAGGATTTAACTCTAGTTTTTGCAATACTTCATTGATTTTATTTTCAAATTGCCAGCCATTAGCATGCTCTAATTTGGCTTGCACTTGCGCCAGTTGGTTAAGAGTTTGTTCACTGTAATTTTGTGTCAACTCTTGCGAAATATGGTGATATTCCTTTAACAAATCCGCTAAATGCTCAATGCCTTCTGCTACATAATCAAATACATTCCCTTCAGCATGGCGAGGCGGGTCTTGTTCTAAACGTGAAACCACTAAATCTTTTTCATACTGCACTTTGCCGTCATCCATGGTGACTTGCTGTGCAATAATTTTTAATAACGTTGATTTACCTGCACCGTTACGCCCTACTAAACACACGCGTTCGTTAGGTTCAATATGAAGTTCAGCATGATCAAGTAAGGGATGATCACTAAAAGAAAGATAAGCGTTAGTTAAACTAATTAATGCCACAAAATTGTCCTATAAATTCAAAATATCAATAAAAATAACCGCACTTTAAAGCTGGTGATAAACCTTTAAGGCATAGGCATCTGACATGCCTGCGATATAATCACAAATAATACGTTTTTTGCCCTGCTCCGGTGCATTTTTCCAACGATTAGCGGTATTCGTTGGCAATAAACGTTCTGGGTCAGACTCAAAAATCTGGAACATTTCCGTGAGAATGCGTTGGCCTTTATATTCAATGCGTTGCGTTTCGACATGACGAATCACGTATTTCCACACAAACTTTTTAAATACATTTAATGCCGCAATCACATCTTGCGGTAGTTCTGCGTTATAACGTAACAAGGGCTCATCAAAATTGCCGGTGACTTTCCAACGCACATGGGTAATAAAGAAATTCACTAATGCTCCAATGGCATTTTTACGCTCGAAATGATGATTAGAAAATAGTCGTTGGCTGACCTGTTCTATATTTTTTGCCAACCAATCTGAAGGAATTGTTTTAAGTTCAGCCAATGCTTCTTGCCATTGATGTTGATTTACTACACCGGTCACAATCGCATCTTCTAAATCATGCACACCATATGCAATATCGTCCGCCAATTCCATAATGCTGCAATCTAAAGATTTAAATTGTGTTTTTAAAAACTCGGCAGGATTTGACCGCGCTTTTTGAAATGTTCCAAACAAAGTGCGGTCATTTTTAGAAAGATTTTGCAACAGCCAAGTGAACATTGTGACGTCATCACGGAATAACCCTTTTCCAGGCTTCCAGTCACTAATTTTGACATAACGCGGATCAGCGTTTTCAGCATGCGGCAACTGAGCATATTGTGGTGAAGACAGGTCTAAAATATTCGGATATTTCACCACACCTAAAATAGCACGACGCGTTAAATTCATCCCTGCCGTTTCAGTATAAGGTTCCAGTTTAGTAATAATACGAAATGTCTGCGCATTACCTTCAAAACCACCGTGATTACACATCATATAATTGAGTGCCACTTCCCCACCATGACCAAACGGTGGATGACCAATATCATGCGCAAAGCACAAACTTTCAATTAAATCATTGCTTGGTAATAAAGGCTTGAGTTGTTTTTGTAATTCACTTTTTTCAATATGAAGCTGGTCTGAAATAGCAACATAACTTTCCGCAAATTTTAATTGAGAAACCAGACTGCTACCGATTTGTGCCACTTCAAGGGAATGAGTTAAACGAGTGCGATAAAAATCATTTTCGCCCACGGCGTGAATCTGTGTTTTGGCTTGCAAACAACGGAAAGCGGCGGAATGTAAAATCCGCCCGCGATCACGACGAAATGGCGGTCGGTGATCTTTTTCGCGAGGCGGATCAGGAAGGAAACGTTCAGTCCAAAAATCAGCTAATTGGGTTCTCATAAAAATAGACGAATAACATGGAATACTAAGGGCGCTAAAATTGAGCTCATAATACCGCAAAGTACCAAAGAAATCGAACTATAACTACCGGCTTTCGGATCGGCTTCCATACAGCTTACCGTGCCTAATGCGTGAGAAACGGCTCCAACAGATAAACCCACGGCTTCTTGTTGTTTTATACCGAGTTTTTTCAAGATGAGATAACCAAAAACCGAACCTTGCAAACCTGCAACAATCACACCTACGGCTGTAACGGCAGGAATACCGCCTAAATGTGAAGAGACTTCCATCGCAATTGGCGTGGTAATTGATTTTGGTAATACGGTCGCCACCATTTCAGGGCTCGCCCCTAAAATAATCGCAAAAATGGCACCGGTAAACATGGAAAACAGAGAAGCTAATGTCACCACAGAAAGAATAATTTTCCACTGTTTCGCAATTTGACGAAGTTGTTCATACAACGGTAACGCTAGAGCAACAATACTCACCCCTAATAAATTATTAATCGGCGCATTGCCCGCCATATAATCATCATAAGGAATATCGCCCACCACTAAAATCAGCACAAGAATTGATACAGTGAGCACGAATGTATTGAAAATCATGGATTTCCAACGTTTACTGATTTGTAATGCGAGCCAAAATCCGAAAATCGTTAAAATGGTATAAAAATAAATTGCATACTGCATAATAAAACCTTAGTCAGCTTGAAGATTGCGTCTTTCTAATACTTTTTTACGCTTATGGGTAAAGGATTGTTTATAGAATAAATAGTTTCCTATAAATGCAATAACCAAAAGTGTCAGAATGGTACTGAGAATGTTTGGAATAAGTAAAACTTTCCACTGGGTCACGAGTAAATCATAATATTTGATAATGCCCACACTCACTGGCACAAAAAGGACCGCCATGTAACGAATCAACAAGCTAGAACCGAAATAAATCCACTCCAAGTGAATTACATGAGTCGTTAAACCTAAAAAAAGTAATAACAAGCCCCAAATGCTACCCGGAATCCCCACAGGGATATAGTGAGAAATCAAATTGCCGAGTAGTAACATAATGTATAAAATGATGAGCGAACGAGCGAGTTGAACGCCTTTTTGGAGTAACATATTTCCTCTATCAACTTTTTTAATAACAATTAAAATTTATTTTACGCTTTTTTGTTAAAATTACCCATTCATTTTAGCTAAATTTTACGATGCAGATCAAAGAAATTCCAAATGATTAAAAAATTCTTCTTATTTTTAACCATAATTTTGACCGCACTTTGGACGCAATTTTCACTCGCTACTGAACGCCAAATGGCATGTTGGGTCGTTGGTGTAAGTGACGGCGATACCTTAACTTGTCTCTTACCGACAAAAAAACAATTCAAAGTACGATTACAAGAAATTGATGCGCCAGAAAAAGGCCAGCCGTTTGGAAAGAAAGCCAAACAATATCTTTCACAGCTTGTTTTCAAACAAAATGTGACGTTGTCAGTTTCTGGTTATGATCGCTACCAACGTATTTTGGCAACGGTTTATCTACAAGAACAAAACATCAACTTAGAAATGGTGAAAAATGGTATGGCGTGGGTTTATCCGCAGTATGCTAAAAATCCAATCTACTTCCAGGCACAAGATTTTGCCCAACAACAAAAAATCGGCTTATGGCGAGATCCCAACCCTGTTGCCCCTTATGAATGGCGTAAACAGAAAAAAACAGTCAAACACGGAGATAACCATGGCTTTTGATTACCAATCATTTAAAAATGAATTCCCTTATTTTAAATCACCAAATGCCGTGGTCTATTTGGATAATGCAGCGACAGCACTAAAACCTCAAGCATTAATTGATGCGACAAGTACTTTTTATCAATCGGCAGGCTCAGTGCATCGTAGTCAGTATGAAGCGGCACAAACAGCACAATACGAAAATGCTCGTCACTTAGTTAAAACCTTAATTCATGCAGAAGATGAAAAAGCCGTCATTTGGACGTCTGGGACGACTCATAGCATTAATTTGGTTGCCAACGGTTTACTCCCCTCTTTGCATGCAGATGACGAGATTTTAATTAGCCAAGCGGACCATCATGCTAATTTTGTTACTTGGCATGAAATAGCGAAAAAATGCGGAGCAAAAATTCAAGTGCTGCCAATTTTGGATAATTGGCTAATTGATGAAAATGCCTTAATTAAAGCCTTAAATGAGAAAACCAAATTAGTGGCACTCAATTTTGTTTCCAACGTAACGGGAACGGAGCAACATATCCAGCATTTAATTCGAGTAATCCGCCAACATAGCAATGCCCTCATTTTAGTAGATGCAGCTCAGGCTATTAGCCATATACAAATTGATTTACAGGCATTAGATACGGATTTTATTGCCTTTTCTGCACACAAAATTTATGGACCAAACGGCATTGGCGTATTAAGCGGAAAATTAAGTGCTCTTTCTTTACTGCAACCGCTTTTTTACGGTGGAAAAATGATTGAGCGCGTATCCCATGAATGTATTACCTTTGCCGATTTGCCTTATCGATTAGAAGCCGGCACACCAAATATTGCGGGCGTGATTGGCTTTGGTGCGGTGTTAGATTGGCTCAAAAAATGGGATTTCCAGGCCGCCGAGGTGTATGCTGTTGAGCTTGCAGAGCACAGTAAAGAGCGGTTAAAAAACTATCCGAATTGTCGCTTATTCAATTCGCCGCAGCCAAGTTCAGTGGTTTGTTTTGTTTTTGATGGTATTGCGGCATCCGATCTTGCTACGCTACTGAGCGAACAAAAAATTGCGCTGCGTGTTGGCGAACATTGCGCCCAGCCTTACTTAGCCCGCCTTGGTGAGCGTACTACATTAAGACTTTCTTTTGCGCCTTACAATAGTCCGCAAGATGTGGATGCTTTCTTTGCGGCATTAGATAAATCCTTAGAGTTATTAGCATGCTAGAAAAAATTAAACAGGCAAAAAATTGGGAAGAACGTTACCGTTTCATTATTCAAGCAGGTAAACATCTTTCTCAACCTTCTCCAGATGAATTGGCTCAAATGCAATCGATTCAAGGCTGCGAAGCAGGGCTTTGGTTTAAGACCATTCAACAAAATGACGGCACGTTTCAATTTCAAGCTTACAGCGAAGCACGCATTATGAATGGTTTGTTATGGTTGTTGTTGCAAAATATCAATGACCAAACCAGCAACCAATTACAACAATTTAATATTCGTCAATTTTTTGATGAGCTCGGTATTGCTTCTCGCTTAAGTGAAACCCGTTTAAACGGTTTAAAACAAATTGAAGAAATCTTGCACAATCTGTAAATTATGTATCTGATCGAACCCTTTTTTAAATTGACCGCCTTAGAAAACGACATTGGCCAACAAAGCCATTTGCTCAATGCACTCATAGATCAATGGCGTTATAACGGACAAATTATCGGCCGTGAAATCCCGCTTTATTTAACGGAAGAAGATGGCGAACAAGGTTTTGCGATGCGCGTCATTTGCCCGGAGCAAGATAGCCTTTTACCCGAAAACAATAATCAATCTGTGAATCTGGCGATGGAACATGCTGAAAAGTGCGGTCTACATTTTCAAGGTTTTCAAATTATTGCTGATGATTTAAATGCAGACAGCACCGCAGAATGTAGTCGACCAGCATGGCAAATACTCTATACTACACATTTACAATCTTGCTCCCCCTTGCATAGCGGAGATGATTTTTCTCCAATTCCGCTCTATAAACAGCTAAAAAATCAACAGCACTTAAGCCAAGATTTGATTAAATGGCAGGAAAATTGGCAAGCTTGCGATCAGCTGCAAATGAATGGTTCAGCTTTAGAAAAAGAATCGTTAAACGAAATCTCCGAGGTTAATAGCACGCTCAGCAAACATGGACGCTACCTTGCTGCTGAAATTGAAAAAGAAAGCGGCATACCGACCTATTATTATTTATACCGTGTCGGAGGCCATTCTTTAGAATCGGAACAGCAACGCTGTTGCCCGCAATGTGGTGGTAATTGGGCATTAGAAACACCACTATTTGATGTGATTTATTTTAAATGCGACCAATGTCGATTAGTCTCGAATGTGTCGTGGAATTTTTTATAACGCTTTCGTCATTTAGGAAAACAAATGAACTATCAAGATAAAAGTCTTCAATCTTTAAAACTCGGTCAAGTAACAGAATATTCTGCGAATTATGACCGCACTTTGTTACAACCCGTGCCTCGTAAACTCAATCGTGATGGCTTAGGCATTACCGAACAACAGCCTTTTACCCAAGGGGCCGATATTTGGACAGCCTATGAAATTTCTTGGTTGAATCCAAAAGGTTTGCCACAAGTGGCTATTGCCGATGTGGAAATTGATTATCGCAGTGAAAATTTAATTGAATCGAAAAGCTTTAAACTCTATTTAAACAGCTTTAACCAAAGTAAATTTGCTGATTTTGCTAGCGTAGAACGCACTATGCGAGAAGATCTAAGTGCTTGTGCCCAAGGCGAGGTCAAAGTACGTTTACATTCATTATCCCACTATCAAGGACAAAGTATTGATACTTTAACGGGCGATTGCATTGATGATCAGGATATCGAAATCCACAGCTACGAATTTGATGCAAACATTTTACAAAATTGTACGTCCGATAATGTGGTGGAAGAAATCTTAGTTAGCCATTTATTAAAATCTAATTGTCTAATCACCAGTCAGCCCGATTGGGGAACCGTGCAAATTCATTATGTGGGTAAACAAATCGATCGCGAAAAACTTCTCCGTTATATCGTGTCTTTCCGTCAACATAATGAGTTTCACGAGCAATGTGTCGAGCGTATTTTCTGTGACTTGATGCATTACGCCAAACCAGAAAAACTCACCGTCTATGCGCGTTATACGCGCCGTGGTGGATTGGATATTAATCCATTCCGTTCTAACTTTGAGGAAATTCCGCAAAATTTACGCTTGGCAAGACAATAAATCACAAAGCAAAAGTGCGGTGAAAATCAACCGCACTTTTATTTTATACATGTCGTAAATCATGAGCCTGTTGTAATAACTGACGACTTTCCTGCAAGAATTGATCGGAATACTCCCCAAACCATTCTCTCACTTGATGGAAAGCATCAATAAACCCTTGGCGATCGCCTTTTTCAAAAAATTGTAACGCTTCTTCATACGTTTGCTTCAAGCTTTCAATCACGTCTAAATTTTCAGGCTTATCCATAATAATATCCGCATAAAGTGCCGCATCTTGGGCAAATAGACGACCAATCATGGCTAATTCCAAACGATAAATCGGGGAAGATAGCGCCAATAAATTGCTTAAATTGACTGGTTGTTTAGAAAGATGCAGACCATTCGCGAAGGTCGAAAAGTGACGTAATGCTTGAATGTACGTCATATTGTGATCATGCTCCGCTGCATCAATTTGATAAATTTTTGCACCCCAGATTTGAATTTGCTCTAACAACCACTCATAACGTTCACTAAAACGCCCATCACAACGCACAACCACCTGTTTTGCCATGCTCGCAATATCGGGACCAAACATTGGATGCAACCCAACCACTGCCCCTTTATGCACGTCTAACATTTTAGCTAATGGAGCACGTTTCACGGAGGTGAGATCCGCCAGTAGCATATTTTCCGTTAAATAGGGTTTTAAACGTTCTATTGTTTCTAACGTGTGATCAATCGGCACTGAAACAATGACGACATCCGCATTCGTTAAAATGCGTTCTGCTACATCCCAATCATCACGATCTAAAATAGAAATTGGATAGCCAGAAGCTCGTAAATAGCGGGCAAATAACTGCCCCATTTTTCCATAACCGCCGACGATAACAATTTTGTTGATAGCTGGATTCAGGGTTTTAAAACCAAATTGATTTTCATTGGAATAAGATTCACGCATGAAACGACGTAGCACATCTTCAATAAGCTGTGGAGAAATCCCCGCTTTAGCCGCTTCTTCTCGGCGAGCTTGTAACATGGTTAATTCACGCTCTGGCGCATAAATCGGCAACCCCTTTTCATGCTTTACTTCTCCTACTTAGGTTACCAGTTCGAGGCGTTTAGCAAAAAGTTGAATCAGTTCACGATCGAGCGCATCAATTTCCTGACGTAAATGGTTAAGGGCATCCATAATTCACCTGTAATATCTTATTTACATAGATTGCAATTAAAAGGTTACAGGTGAGATTACTGGAATTAAAAAAGAAAGGCAAATAGTTAGAGAGATTGCGTAATCAAGCGTTGTGGACGAATCACATTGTTATCATCTACAAGTGCTACACCTAAAAAGATATTCTCGTCAGAAAATAACCGCACTTGACCATGTAATTTTGCTTCATTAACAAATTTGACTCGTTGTCCAAAGCCGATAGCTTTACTTTGCTCGGCATTTAGATGTAATGCGGGTAATTTACTGACCGCTGTATCTGTCGGTAAAAGATGTTGATCAAGTTGTTCAAGATCACCTTGCTCTGCAAGCGCCTGCAAAGCATCCCATGTCATCATTTTTTCTGTTGGATAATCCGCAACCGCAGTTCGACGTAACACTGTCACATGAGCACCACAACCTAACACTTCACCTAAATCATCCACTAATGTACGGATATAGGTTCCTTTCGAACAATGCACTTCTAAAGTTAGAAAAGGTGCTTGATACTCGATAAAGTTTAGCTCAAAAATCGTGATAGGACGGGCTTCACGTTCTACGGTAATGCCTGCGCGAGCATACTCATACAACGGTTTCCCATTGTGCTTTAATGCAGAAAACATGGTCGGTACTTGTAAAATATCACCACGAAATTGTTCAAGTGCGGTCAAAATTTGTGATGTTTCCACATTGACAGGGCGCGTTTCGACCACTTGCCCTTCAGCATCAGAGGTATCCGTACGTTCACCTAATTTTGCTGTGACCACATAGCGTTTATCCGCATCTAACAAAAACTGGGAAAACTTTGTCGCTTCTCCTAAACAAATAGGCAGCATACCGGTTGCTAATGGATCGAGCGCACCGGTATGTCCTGCTTTATTCGCTTGGAATACACGTTTAACTTTTTGCATAATGTCATTAGACGACATGCCTTGTGGCTTATCTAATAAAAATACACCATCAATATCACGTCCACGCTTGCGAGGTCTCGACATTAGTCATTTTCCTCAACGTGTTTTTTCTCGTCTTCACGTACCACGTTTGTCACTAAATTAGACATACGCATCCCTTCAACTAAGGATTGATCGTAGAAGAAACGAATTTCTGGCACAATGCGTAAGCGCATTGCTTTACCCACTAATGAACGAATATAAGGTGCCGCTTTTTCTAACCCTTTCATGCCTTGTGAAATCGCCACTTCATCATGATCAAACAAAAATGTGACAAACACTTTTGCATAAGCTAAATCGCTTGATACTTCCACATCAGACACGGTTACCATGCCAATACGGGGATCTTTTACTTCCCGTTGTAAAATGATGGCGATTTCTTTTTGTAATTCTTGTGCAACACGATCGCTGCGTTTAAATTCTCTTGCCATAATATTTCTCTTACTAAGTAAGTGTTACCTGCATTTATTAGGTTACAAATTATTTCTCTGATTTGGTTTTATTTCGGCGAAGGATAAAACCTATCCCCACGCCAATGAGTACTGCAATAACATTCACTATGACATCCATCTCAACAACAACTAGACTCCAGTATGCACCATATTCTTCATAGGATGACTGAGCATGATAAATGCTTGCAATCCAAAAACAAAGTTTTACAGCGATTGGGATAATTAGAAATTTCCATTTCTTGTGCCCAAACCCATAAGCAACCAAAATAGCATTGATAGCCGCCCAACCAAACATTAATTCCATTTTTAGCTCCAGTGACAAAAGCGGTCAAAAATACGTTGAATTTTGACCGCTCTTTTTATCGATTAGATTGAACGTTTAATTTCAACGACTTCAAACACTTCGATTTGGTCGCCAACTTTTACATCATTGTAATTTTTAACGCCGATACCACATTCCATACCATTACGGACTTCAGAGACGTCATCTTTGAAACGACGGAGAGATTCTAACTCACCTTCAAAGATTACCACATTATCACGTAATACGCGGATTGGGTTGTTACGTTTTACTACACCTTCAGTCACCATACAACCCGCGATTGCACCAAATTTCGGATGTTTGAATACATCACGCACTTCGGCCAAGCCAATGATTTCTTGTTTGAATTCAGGTTGTAGCATACCACTCATCGCGGCTTTCACATCATTTAAGAGTTCATAAATGATAGAGTAATAACGAAGGTCAATATTTTCTGCTTCGATAATACGGCGAGCAGAAGCGTCCGCACGAACGTTAAAGCCGACCATAATCGCATTAGAAGCCGCAGCTAAGGTTGCATCCGTTTCAGAAATACCACCTACACCAGAACCGACAACTTTCACTTTCACTTCATCAGTAGAAAGATCTTGTAACGATTGAATAATCGCTTCCACAGAACCCTGTACGTCCGCTTTCACGATGATGTTCAGTTCAGCCACATCACCTTCAGTCATATTGCTAAACATATTTTCAAGTTTAGCTTTTTGCTGACGAGCAAGTTTCACTTCACGGAACTTACCTTGACGATGCAATGCTACTTCACGTGCTTTTTTCTCATCACGTACTACGGTTGCTTCATCACCCGCAGCTGGTACGCCAGAAAGACCTAACACCTCAACAGGAATAGATGGACCGGCTTCATCGATTTCTTTACCGTTTTCATCGCGCATTGCACGAACACGACCGTATTCAAAACCACAAAGTACGATATCACCTTTACGTAAAGTACCTGATTGAACAAGAATGGTTGCAACTGGACCACGACCTTTATCAAGGTAAGATTCAATCACTACACCACTTGCCATACCGTCTTTTACAGCCGTTAATTCAAGTACTTCTGATTGAAGCAAGATGGCATCTAATAAATCATCAACACCAGTACCTTTCTTCGCAGAAACAGGCACGAATTGTACATCACCACCGAATTTCTCAGAAATCACTTCGTGTTGAAGTAATTCTTGTTCTACGCGATCTGGGTTGGCTTCTGGTTTATCAATTTTGTTCACCGCAACCACTAAAGGCGCACCTGCTGCTTTCGCGTGTTGAATCGCTTCAATGGTTTGAGGCATCACACCATCATCTGCCGCCACGACAAGAACGACGATATCCGTTACTTTCGCACCACGTGCACGCATTGAGGTAAACGCGGCGTGTCCCGGGGTATCTAAGAAGGTAATCATTTTACCGTCGTCCATTTCTACGTGGTACGCACCAATGTGCTGAGTAATACCACCCGCCTCACCTGCTGCAACTTTCGCTTTACGAATATAGTCAAGTAATGAGGTTTTACCATGGTCAACGTGCCCCATAATGGTCACAACCGGTGCACGAGTTACTTTTTCAGCATTAACATCGCGATCGCCTAATACTTCTTCTTCAAGTTCATTTTCATTGCGAAGAATCACCTTGTGACCTAATTCTTCAGCCACTAATTGCGCTGTTTCTTGGTCAAGCACTTGGTTAATGGTTACCATTTCGCCCATCTTCATCATTGCTTTGATGATTTCAGTCGCTTTGGTTGCCATTTTATTCGCTAATTCTGCAACAGTAATGGTTTCGCCAATAACAACATCTTGTTTCACAACCTGAACAGGTTTTGTGAAAGCTTGCTGCAATGCGGCACCTTTCTTACCATTTTTACCTTTACCGAATTTACCGTCTTTTTGATTTTTACGGTTAGATTCGCGCTCATTTTTAGTGCCTTTCACGTCATCGCGTTCTTTTTTCGCTTTAGCTACTTTATTTTTGCCACGACCACGATTTTCTTTACGGCGTTCCTCTTCGTCTTCTGCTTCTAAAGCATAACGAGAGCTTAAGTTATAATCCGTATAATCTTCTGATGAACTATCATTACTTGAAGAGTCAGACTCAGCATAACGTTTAGCTTCTTCAGCTGCTTTACGCGCTTGCTCTTCTGCTTTTTGGCGAGCAAGTTCTTCCGCTTTACGACGAAGTTCAGCTTCTTCCGCTTTACGTTTTTCTTTTTCTGGATCAACCGATTTAGGTTTATTTTCAACCGCACTTTGTGCTGGGTTAGCAGCTTTTTCCGCTTGAGCTTTTTCTGCTTTCGCCTTTTCAGCTGCTGCTTTTTCTGCAGCTAAACGCGCTTTTTCTTCAGCCGCTTTCTTTGCAGCCGCGTCAGCTTCTTGCTGTGCTTTTAATTTTGCTGCTTCTTCCGCTTTTTTAGCGGCATCTGTTGGTACGGTACGTTTTTTACGTACTTCAACTTGTACCGCTTTTGCTTTACCGCCAGCAGTTGCGCTGCTTACGGTTGTTTTTGTTCTGCGTTGAATACTTAGTTTTTTCGGTGCATTCGCATCCGCATTTTTTACATCTTCAGTCATTATTAAACTCCTTACTCTTCGCTAAACCAGCAAATATTACGAGCAGCCATAATAAAGTCAGCGGCTTGCTCTGCGGTTAATTCTTCAATATCAGCTAAATCATCTACACCTTGCTCCGCAAGTTCTTCAAGTGTAGTAATTTGTTTTTCAGCTAATTTAAAAGCAATGTGACGATTCATGCCTTCAAGATTTAATAAACGATCTTCGATATTCGCTTTTTTCAAGGCTTCTTCTTCTGCTGCAGCAGCTGCAGTAATCGCATCTTTTGCACGACCTTGTAACTCTTCGATAAGATCTTCATCTTCTAAACCATCAATTGCAGTCAGTTCACTCACCGGAACATAAGCTACCTCTTCTAAAGAAGTAAAGCCTTCATCTACTAAGATTTGAGCAAACTCTTCATCAAGACCTAATTTATCCATGAATAAATTTAATACTTTGGTATCTTCTGCTTGATGTTTTTCATTTAATTGTTCGGTAGTCATTACGTTTAATGTCCAACCAGTTAATTGTGTCGCTAAACGTACATTTTGACCGTTACGACCAATTGCTTGTGCTAAATTATCTGCATTTACAGCAATATCCATTGAGTGATTATCTTCATCCACAATGATTGATGTTACATCAGCTGGTGCCATTGCATTGATCACATACTGTGCCGGATTATCATCCCACAGTACGATATCCACACGTTCGCCACCTAACTCATTGGTAATCGCTTGAACGCGTGCACCACGCATACCTACACATGCACCCACTGGGTCAATACGTTTATCATTTGATTTCACCGCAATTTTTGCACGAGAACCTGGATCACGTGCGGCACCTCGAATTTCAAGCATTTCTTCGCCGATTTCTGGTACTTCAATACGGAATAACTCGATTAACATTTCAGGTTTTGCACGAGTTACGAATAGTTGTGCTGTTTTGCTTTCTGGATTCACTTTATAAAGCACACCACGTACACGATCGCCAGGACGGAAGTTTTCACGTGGAAGCATATCTTCACGCATAATTACGGCTTCAGCTTTATTGCCTAAATCTAAAATAATGCTTTCACGATTTACTTTTTTCACCGTACCTGTAACAATTTTGCCTTCTTCAGAACGGAATTGCTCAACCACTTTTGCACGTTCAGCTTCACGAATTTTAGTGCTGATAACTTGGCGAGCGGTTTGCATTGCAATACGGTCAAATGCGATAGACTCAATTTGATCTTCAACATAATCACCGAGTTGAATATTAGGGTCTTCAAATTGTGCCGCTTCTAATGTCATTTCTTTGGTTGGCACTTTAACTTCATCAACAACCAACCAACGACGGAATGTATCAAACTCACCTGTTTTAGGGTTGATAGATACACGAATATCGGTTTCATAGTCATATTTTTTCTTCGTTGAAAGCGCAATCGCACTTTCTAATGCTTCAAAAATCTTTTCACGTGGTAATAATTTCTCGTTAGATACTGCTTCAGCAGCTAACAAAATCTCTTTACTCATTTTCCTTTTTCTCCTTTAAAACTTTGCGATTACATTGGCTTTTTGAATATTGCCAAAAATAAGAATTTGTTCCTGACCATCAACAATAAGTGTCAACATGTCATTTTCAATTTTTTCCAACTTACCTTGCCATTTACGACGATCTAAAACTGGAATACGTAAATGCACGGCGATATCCTCGCCCACATAACGTTGGAATTGTTCAAGCGTAAATAATGGGCGATCGAGACCTGGTGATGACACTTCTAGGTTATACTTATCCGCAATAGGATCTTCCACATCTAAAATTGCGCTCACTTGACGACTTACATCAGCACAATCATCAACGCCTACGCCACCTTCTTTATCAATGAATAAACGCACGGTCATAAAACGACCTGCACGTTGGCATTCAATCCCCCAAAGTTCGCAGCCTAAGTCTTCTACTGCACCTTGAAGCATCTCTTGCAATTTTTGTTCTAATGTTGCCAATTTTTGCTCCTAATCTTAAAATTCAGACATAAAAAAAGGGTTAGGTTCGTCAATGAACCTAAGCCCAGTTTCTAAATTTCTCGTACAAAAAAACCCCAAATTTGGGGTTCTTTTTACTGAACTTGTTATTGGTTGCGGGGGCCGGATTTGAACCGACGGCCTTCGGGTTATGAGCCCGACGAGCTACCAAGCTGCTCCACCCCGCGTCCGAAATATGGGGTGTATTATAGTGATCTAAATCAAAAGATCAAGCGATTTCTGCTAATTTTCTTGAAAACATAAGATTTTTTGACCGCACTTTGCTTTATCTAAAGTGATATTTAGAATCCAAAGCCAGTTCCAAGACCTACACCAACGCCCACACCATTACTGCCACCACCGGCGCCAACACCAACAGAACAAGCGCTTACCAAAGCACTTAATACAGCCACTAAAAATAATTTTTTCATAGATTTTCCTTTGTTAAATGTTCAAATAACCGGTAAACGGCCAACAGGTCCGTTCTTGCAATTGGTTTGAACGGAAGTAAAAGATAATAAAGCCAACGAAATCTTCTCACATATGACAACATATCATCCCAATAAGTTATTGGGCAGTGAGATTTATAATAATCAAATAATTCATTAAGCTTTTCATCATCTAAGCTTTTCACACGACATAAACTGTCTAAAAATGCCAACATATCACGTGTAATCAGCCAATGTTCATTATGGCTTTTTGAATGGGATTCAAAGTCCATAAAAGTAATCTTACCTTCTTTCCATGCGATATCTCGTATAGCTGGACGACCGTGAATAATGCCTTGTTGATGAAGATTGATCAATGTTTCTATCGCTGAATGCAAAATATGTGATTTTTCTGCCCAAGACAATGTTTCATCATTCAGCCAGATGTTTAATGTTGGCCCTGCATCTTCCAATACTAAATAATCATCACCGAAACCGCATAATTTAGGTACTGGGGCACCAATATTATTTAGATGCTGTAGTATTTCACACTCTTCTTTAAAATGTTGTTTTGGATGTGGTTTTAGTAATAACCATATCCCTTTTAATTGTTCAGGCTGTTTTAACCAATAATGTTTTCCTAAATATTCAAAGCGGAAAACGCGTTCTCCACGATGTTCTTCAAGAAGCTTTTGCACATGGTCTTTAAGTGACGTAGTCATAGTCTCTACTTAAATTTTTATTGTGTATTGAAAAGATAAGCGATACATTCTACAAAATTTTTATTCTTTTTCAATCAAGGAGAAAAATATGCATTTTTTGAAAAAAGTGCTTACCGTACTAACATTAGGTTTCTGCACGCTATCTGTACAATCTTCCCCTTTTAGCATCAGCGAGCAACAAATTAACCAGTATTTAAGTGAAAAAGGTACGATTAATGACAAGCTCGGTATTCCGGGGTTATTTTCCGTGGATTACGCACTGAAAGATTTAGTGACTCAAATAGGGCAAACTGAAAGTAATCGTGTTGAAATGAGTGGTTTGGCTGATACGCTTATTCGTTTATCTGGTAAAACCTATCCGGCTAAATTGCATTTAACCTTTGATGCGGTTCCAGAATATAACGCAGAAGAGGGGGCGCTCTATTTAAAAAATCTGCGAATTTTACGCTGGTCTGGCGAACCTAATAGTGTGATGGATCAACTTCAAGATGTTATGCCGCTATTAAGTGATGGTGTGGCAGCCTTATTAAGTCAGATGCCAGTTTATACCTTGGATGAAAGTGATATGAAACAAATGCTGATTAAGAAATTTGCCAAAGAAATTAAAGTTGAGAAAGGTCGATTAGAATTAATTGGTGGAATGTTTTAACAATAAGGGCGTATTAAACGCCCTTTTTTATAACTCAATGATAGCTCGCAAACCTTTAACTTGTCCGTTGGATTCAATATTTTCTAATCGGAAACGGTAGTGATGCAATTCTGCTATTCTTGCCACAATAGACAATCCAAGCCCACTTCCCTTTTCATTTTGTCCTGCAGGACGATAAAAACGCTGCCCTAATTTTGCTAGTTCTTCTGGCGCAACACCACCGCCATTATCTTCAATAAGAATTTTACGAGGCTGCAAAATTACACGAACCTGAGTGCCTTGAGGACAATATTTTATGGCATTATCTAATAAGTTTCGTAGCATTTGTGCAAATAATAATGGCTGCCCTTGCCTAATGGCAGGATCTCCTTGATGATCAAACTGCAATTCGATTTGGCGTTGCTGTGCACTTAAATATAACTCACTGATAAGTGAAGTTATAATTTCTGACCAATGAATAGGCTCCTGATGATTTAATTCTTTAAGATTATCTAATCGGGAAAGCGTAAGAAGCTGTTCGATTAATTGAGTTGCTCGATCGATACCTTGGGTTAAATGCGCTAAGGCCGTTTCACGAGTTTGTGCATCATCGCCAGCTAACTGTGCGACTTCTGTTTGAATACGCAATGCCGCTAATGGGCTACGTAATTCATGCGCAGCATCAGAGACAAAACGTCTTTCCCGTTCCAACTGCTCACTGGTACGTGTGAAAAATTGATTTAAATTTCTGACCAACGGTAGAATCTCTGCTGGCACATCATCGGTTTCTAATAATGATACATCACCTGGTCGGCGAGCTTGTACGTTTCGACTCAATCGATTAATTGGTTTTAATGCACGATAAATCACAATAAATGCAACCAATAATAATACTGGTAATCCAGCAAACCAAATCCCTGTTTGACCGAAGACCATTTTATTGACCAACTCTTCGCGGTATTCCAATTCTTGTCCCACCGCAATGACAAGTTCACCTTTACCGACAGGCTGCCAATAAATCAACCATTCATCGTCATCATCTAAAATATGTTCTTTGCTAAAACCCGTCTTATTTTGAAAAATAAATTTGTCGCCATTATCGCCATCGGTTAATAGTCTTTCGCCTTTGTTAGAAAATATAGCAAAGGCTAGAGCATCATTATCGTAATGACGTTTCTGCGGTTTAAATCCACCACGTGGAAAGTTAGCATTTTCATCTAATAAGACATTTTTCAAATCAGACGTTGCTAAACGCTCGGCAAAAAGCACTTGTTGTGCATTAAACACATCTTTTACTTCTTTTTTGACAACCGTCCATGCAACAGCTGTGGCAATGCACCACACGCAAAGTGCGGTCAAACTTAAACCGATTAAGAGACGAAAACTCAGTCGTTTATTTTTCATTAACTTGTCCTAAAGCATAGCCTACGCCATGTACGGTACGAATAAATTGTTTGCCCAGTTTTTGACGCAAATTATAAACATGTACATCTAATGCACCGCTACTTAATTCTTCATCCCAATTAGATAGTTTTTCCTCGATAGTCGAACGTGAAAGCACCCGTTCTTTATTCAGCATAAAAAGCTCGAGTAGCTTATATTCACGCCCAGTTAATATAATTTCATTGTTATCCAGCCAAGCTTTACGCTGAGCAGGATCGAGTTTCACACTACCATGCTCAATTTGAGGATTGACTTGTCCGTAACGACGACGAATTAATGCTTGTAATCGCACGACAACTTCTGCCAACGCAAAGGGTTTGCAAAGATAATCATCTGCGCCCTGTTGAATACCTTTAATTCGCTCATCCAACGTATCTCGTGCAGTTAAAATTAATACCGGTACATCCTGATTATTTGAACGCCATTGTTTTAACACATCTAAACCATCTAATTTAGGCAGAGTTAAATCCAATACCACCGCATCATAAGGCGCGCCGATTAAAGCATTTAATCCACTTTGACCATCGGTAAACCAATCCACAATAAAGCCTGATTTTGTTAAACCAATTTGTAGACCATTGCCGATGAGAGCATCGTCTTCTACTAATAAAACTCGCATAATATTGACCGCACTTTTATCTTTCTCAAAACGAAAAAATGGCGGGCTTTTGCCCACCACTTTAAATTATATGAATTATTGCGCTTTTTCAACGCTAATTACTTCAAGCTCTGGTTTTTCAAAAGGTTCATTATCCAATTTACCGTAAACGCGGATTTTATCCTGAGGTCCCACATTTAAACCATTCCAAACGCGGTTTTTAATTTCCAATTTAATTTGGTCTGTACCATCAGTGAAAAGATATTCATCACCATCAATTTGTTGAGTAATGTTACCTACTAAGCTAATCATAGAATTATCTTTTGCAGATAGTGCTTGTTTAACTGTAAGTTGTTGACCTTGATCACCACCTTGGAAACCACCTTGTGCATTGTTACCATTAAAACCAGCAAATGCTGCTGAAGTCGATAAAGCTAAAAGGGTTGCTAAAGCAAATTTTTTCATTATGTTCTCCTAAATAAAATTAAGCATAAATTAATCATGTTTCAAAGCGAAGGATTATCCTTATTGCCGCCCTGTTGATGCTTATTAAACACAACAAATCTTAATGAAATCTTAAGCAACCTTAAGATTTTTAAAATTTTTAAAAATTACCAACAAAATCGTTCATTAACTAAGTTATCTTGGCGTTCTTTTTCCCATTTTGCTTTATTTTCTGGATTAGCAAAATAGCGGTCTTGCTCAACTAAACGGGCATTAAGTTTTGCTTCTGCTTCTTTTAACGCTTGTTTTCTATCTTGATGCTTGCTTGGTAATTGAGGTAAAAACACCGCCTGATACGGATGATTTTTTGCCCAGTCAATCGCATCTTTCGCCGCCTTGTGTTGCTTCTTCAAATCACAGAATGCATAGGGATTAACATGCTGTCCCACTAATTGCCCAAATGCCGTATTATTCGATACCGTCAATTTATCTAAATCCAACACATATAACGCGGTGATTAAACGGTTTTGCCCACGATAAAACCATTTTACCGCCTCATCACGCAAGCCAAAATCATAAGCACGAGCAGAAAGTGCAAACATTGTCATCGGAGAAACAAAATCCACTTTTTTCTCAATAATATTGACCGCACTTTCAAAATCTTTTTGTGTATTTTTCAGTAATAACGCATCAATATCTTTGTTCACATTAATCTGTTCAAGTCGCCCATCTCTGGCATCGTAATAAGGCTTTACATACATATCAATATGCTTAACCGGCTCTTTTGAAATCGAGCTACAAGCCGTTAATAAAAGTGCGGTTGAAATCCATGTTAATTTTAGAAAGGTTCGCATGTTATTCCCTTATGATGAATATTGGCTCGCTATATTACAACAAAAGAGCCGTGAGTTTTACTTCTCTTTCTTCTATAATGAGCAAAATTTTGTTTTATTTTGTTTCATGAAAATCCATCTTATTCAGCGCCAAATCACCTTAGATTTCGATAACCAAACTTCTCTGCTTAACTTTTTAGAACAACATCAAATTCACCATGAATATCAATGTCGTTCTGGCTATTGTGGTTCTTGTCGCGTGAAGATCAAAAAAGGCAAGGTTTCCTACGCCGATGAGCCCCTTGCCTTTATTCAACCCGATGAAATTTTGCTGTGTTGTTGTCGGGTGGAAACGGATATTGAATTAGATCTGTGATAAGCATATTTATTAAGATGCTTTCCTCTAACTGCCTTGAGCTCATTGTGTTTTATGTAAGCTACTTAAAACTATCTTGCTTATCCACGCGTAATGATTTTATACATCAATAGGCTAATGCTAATACACACCCATATAATGGGACATGTATTACGCCGAACCCATCGTTTAAATCGGTCCAGTGAAGATAAATGTGTTACTTGGATGTCATCCGGGTGAATATATACCTCTTCTAAAGAAAGATATGTTTCACCTTCATCACCTCTTACTCTTGTACCATCATTTAGTTTGTTGGCAATGGCGATCAATTTCTCGATATGTTTATCATCCGTAGTATTAATGTAATATTCGCCCTCAATCCCTTCCGTATAAAAAATAGTAAAAGATTCATCTTCCTTGTCATAATAGAATTCAAGCTGACCATGTTCATCTAAGGATTCCTGCATATTGAATTCTTTCAAGAGGAAATCTCTAAAATCATTTTTATTAAAGATTAATTTATGAGAATTATCTTCCGTATTCACTAAAGAAACATGATAAGCCATTATCTATCCTCTATTTGGTATTACTGCTAATTACTTAAAAAATAGGCACTCGCTGAGAAGCGCGTGCCTTTATATGGTAAGTGTATTAAAAAAAATCAAAGACAACTGTTATAAATTATTCAAATCCAACACATCTGTCATATCAAACAATCCGTGAGATTGTTTTTCTAGCCATTTACCTGCACGCACTGCACCATTTGCAAAGGTCATACGACTTGATGCTTTGTGAGCAATTTCAACGCGCTCACCAATATCCGCAAACCAGACACTATGCTCACCCACTACATCAGAGGCACGAATGGTAGAGAAACCAATTTCATCACGTTTGCGTTCACCTGTAATGCCTTCACGACAAAATACGCCATGCGTTTTCAAATCACGACCAAGGGTTTTCGCAATATGTTCGCCCATAGAAAGTGCGGTGCCAGATGGTGCATCTACTTTGTGGCGGTGGTGCGCTTCAATAATTTCGATATCGCAATAATCGCCCATCACTTTGGCGGCTTTTTCTAAGAGTTTAAACACCAAATTTACACCCACACTGAAGTTGGATGCAAATACAATGGCGATTTTTTCCGATGCAGCTTGAATTGCGGCTTTGCCTGCATCATCAAACCCTGTGGTACCAATTACCATCTTTTTGTTATTAGCGACACAAAATACGATATGCTCAAGAGTGCCTTCTGGACGCGTAAAATCAATCAGCAAATCAAAGTTGTCTTTTTCCGTATTTAAATCATCTGATACTTTGATACCTAATGCACCAATACCCGCAAGCTCGCCAGCATCTGAACCAACTAAAGAAGAACCTTTACGCTCAAAAGCAGCACCTAATTCTGCCCCTTCTGCATTATGTACGGCTTGAATTAATTGACGCCCCATTCTTCCGCCAGCACCGGCGATCGCAATTTTTAATGTCATGTTTTATCCTTTTTTATCAAATTAAAGCGTGTTGAACGCCACTATAAATTAAATAGATTCCGAAGAAAATAAAAATTAGCCCTGCTGCATTATCAATATAGCGACTATATTGGCTATAAAACTGTTTTGCAACAGAACGCGAAAAAAGCACTGAAATGATGTAGAAATATAAAAAGGTTTCTATGGTAATCACGGCAAGTGCGGTCAAAATTTGCGATGTTTCGGTAATATTCACTAAAACTAATGACATCACACTGCTGAAATAAATCACGACTTTAGCATTAGATAAATTGACCAATAAGCCTTTCATAATGCTCGTTAAGGTTGATTGATTTGGCACATTTGCATTCTGCTTTTCATCAAAAAACGCATTGGTTTTTACTTTTGCCATTTTAATGCCGAGATAAACTAAATACGAACCACCAAGCATCATCACAATGCCTTGAACAATTGGAATGGTGACAAAAATAATGGCAAGGCCTAAAACGGCAGCCGTTGCCCAAATTAATACACCTATGGTAATTCCAATCACGCCACCAATAGCTTCTCGACGAGAACTCATAGCTGAAATTCGGCTGACATAGAAAAAATCTGGACCAGGCGAAAGTAAACCAACAAGATGAATAATCATCAAATTTAGCATGGCAAGCCTACAATACGTAATATCACGATCACGATAACCGCATAGATTGCCGCTAAAACGTCATCCACCATAATGCCAAAACCACTTTCCAGTTTTTGGTCAAAATAACGAATCGGATAAGGTTTTAAGATATCAAAGAAACGGAACAGTACAAAGGCAATGACAATCCAAGGTAAGGATAACGTTGGAATTGCGGCTAACACGATAAATACCCCAACAAATTCATCCCAAACAATGGAACCGTGATCATGAACGCCCATATCATCTGCGGTTTTTTGACATAGATAACAGCCGAGCGCAAAGCAAAGTGCGGTCAAAATTAAGAAGATTTTTAGTCCAAGGCAAGCTAATAATGCCGAACCTAAAATCGTTCCAGCTAAACTTCCCCATGTACCTGGTGCAGGACGAATGAGTCCTGAACCAAAACCTAATGCAAGTAAATGAACTGGATTTTTTAAGCTGACTCTATCAAGTGGTAAACTATTCATTATTTATCCTTAAAATGATCGAAACCAGACGGCGCTTGATAATTGATTACACGTCCATCTTTTAAAAAAGTAATCTGATTGTTATTTTGCGGAACAATTTTTCCGATACAGGTACAAGGTACATTCAACGATTGAGACAACTTCTCAATCTCAGATTTTTTATTGGCGGGAATCGTAAAGCAAAGCTCATAATCTTCCCCGCCACTTAATGCAAACGCTTCTGCTTTTTCTAAGCTATATGTTTTTTTGAGTGATGTAGATAAAGGCAAAGAAGATAACTCAATCTCCGCAGAACATTGGCTTCTCGTTAAAATATGTCCTAAATCAGCGACAAGACCATCTGAAATATCAATGCATGAATGCGCTACATCTATTAAGGCCTGACCTAATTCAACGCGTGGCGTCGGGTGAAAATGGCGTTTTACTAAAAATTTAGTATCAAAATCGACCGCACTTTTACCCTGTAAGATCCAATTTAAACCCGCCGCACTATCACCTAACGTACCCGATACATAAATTAAATCGCCAACCTTCGCGTTATGTCGGAATAAGGCCTTTCCTTTTGGTACGAAACCTTGTGCCGTAATAGTTACAGAAAGTGGGCCTTTCGTTGTATCGCCACCAATTAACGTCACATCATATTGATTTAATGTATCAAACAGACTTTGACTAAATTGGCTTAGCCAGTTTTCATCAACTTCAGGTAATGTCAGTGCAAGAGAAATCCAAGCAGGTTTCGCGCCCATAGCAGCTAAATCACTTAGATTTGTCGCGATAACTTTATAAGCTAAATCTTGGGGAGAAATAGAAGATAAAAAATGCGTGCCCTCGACCATTGTATCGGTGGTGATTGCAAGCTGATAGCCTTCTGGAATATGAGTGATCGCACAATCATCCCCAATACCAAAATCAACAAAGTGTTGATTGCCTTTTTGTATTGAGAAATATCGCCCTATAAGATCAAATTCACCCGTACTCATTTTATCTGCGCACCAAAAAACAAAGGGCAGACATTTGTCTACCCTACATTTGAATAATTATTTGCGACCTAATGCAGGAGCGACTTTATCCAATACACCGTTAATGTATTTATGGCTTTCATCTGCTCCAAACACTTTCGCCACTTCAATTGCCTCATTAATCGCCACTTTATACGGCACATCTGGCTCAAATTGAAGTTCATAAACCGCTAAACGCAAAATCGCTTTTTCAATCGGATCTAATTCATCCAGCGCGCGATCTAAATAATGGCTCATTGAAAAATCAACGGCTTCTACATTCGCAACGGTTTGACGGAAAAGGCGGCTAAAATAAGGTTTATCCACACCTTTTAAATCTTGATCTACGACGAACGTGAGTTCTACTTGTTCTGGTGCATTACCAGAGAGCGCCCAAGAATATAATGCTTGAACCGCACATTCTCTCGCTCTACGACGTGGCGATACTTTTTTTACAGGTTCTTTTTTCTCTGTCATTGGAATTATGCCGCATCAATTTGTTGTAAAAGGTTCACCATTTCAAGTGCAGTTAATGCTGCTTCTGCACCTTTATTACCCGCTTTGGTCCCTGCGCGCTCGATAGCTTGTTCAATGTTTTCAGTCGTTAAAACACCAAATGCCACTGGAATTTCAGCTTGCATTGCTACTTGACCTAAACCGCTGCTTGCTTCGCCAGCCACATATTCAAAGTGAGCTGTACCACCACGGATTACTGTACCCAATGCCACGATTGCATCAAATTTTTTGCTTTCAGCTAAACGACGTGCTACTAATGGAAGTTCATACGCACCTGGTGCACGAACGATTGTGATATTCTCATCTTTCACTTGTCCGATGCGTTTTAATGCATCTACCGCACCTTCTAATAAACTTTCATTAATAAAACTGTTAAAACGAGCAATCACCACTGCGATTTTAGCATTTGGCGCAGCTACCGCACCTTCTAAAACTTTCATACTTTTTCCTAATCTGAATGAATAATAAATTTGACGGTGGATTTTAGCATAAAAAGAAACCCTGTGGAAATAATCCGCAGGGTTTTCTATGAGTGGAAAAGAACTTACTTCTCGAGTTTTAACGGTTCAATTTTCCAGATGTTTTTCGCATATTCAAGAATCGTACGATCCGATGAGAAGAAGCCCATATTCACCATATTTTGAATGGTACTTGCTATCCATGCGTCACGATCTTGATATTTTTTATCTACCGCTTTTTGCGCTTCCACATAACTGCGGAAATCAGCAAAGGATTGATAATAATCGTGGTATTGTAAACCTTGAATTAGAGAATGATAACGGTTTGGTTCTTCTGGTGAGAAATCACCACGAATGATTTGGTCAATGACTTCACGTAACTGCTCGTCATTTTGATAATAATCAAACGGACGATAACCTTCGCGACGTAATGCTTCAACTTGTTCAACCGTATTACCAAAGATAAAGATATGATCCTTACCAACGTTATCTAAAATCTCAACGTTCGCACCATCAAGTGTACCCAATGTTAACGCACCATTTAAGGCAAACTTCATGTTACTGGTACCTGATGCTTCTGTTCCTGCAAGAGAGATTTGCTCAGAAATATCTGCTGCTGGAATGATTAATTGTGCAAGACTTACGCTGTAGTTCGGGATAAATACAACTTTTAAACGACCTTTTAAGCGCTCATCGTTATTGATGATATTCGCTACATCGTTAATTAAACGAATGGTTTGTTTTGCCGCATAGTAAGCCGAAGCCGCTTTACCCGCTAAAATAAATACGCGAGGCTGCCAATCTTTTTCTGGGTGAGACAACATTTCGTTGTAACGAGCAATAATGTGTAACACATTAAGCATTTGACGTTTGTATTCGTGAATACGTTTTACTTGAACGTCAAATAATGCGTGTGGATCTAAATCGATGTTAAGTGTTTTCTTCACATATTGTGCTAATTTCACTTTGTTATCGTATTTGATATCTGCGACAGCACGCTTAAATTCACCTTTATCTGCAAACGCTTTAAGTTTTTCAATTTGGCTTAAATCGCAACGCCATTCAGAACCAATGTATTGATCAAATAAAGCTGCTAATTTCGGGTTCGCTACTGCAAGCCAACGACGTGGTGTAATGCCGTTTGTCACATTGGTGAAACGTTCTGGATAAATACGTGCAAAATCAGCAAAGGTTGAAGAAACCATAAGATCTGAGTGAATTGCTGCTACACCGTTTACTTTATGAGAACCAACAACAGACAACCAGCCCATGCGAACTTTACGTTGATGTCCTTCCTCGATAAGTGATACACGACGAATAAATTCCATATCGGTGGTGACATAAGTTTTCACATACTCAAGGAAATGATCATTGATTTCAAAAATCATTTGTAAGTGACGAGGTAAGATCTTCGCCATCATTTCTACCGGCCAGGTTTCTAATGCTTCTGACATTAAAGTATGGCAAGTGTAAGAGAAGATACGACGAGTTACATCCCAAGCGTTTTGCCATGAATAACCGTGTAAATCGATTAAGATACGCATTAACTCAGGAATCGCTAATGCTGGGTGAGTATCGTTCAAGTGGATCGCTACTTTATCTGCTAAGTTATCTAACGTGCCATGTGTTCTAAAATGACGACGAAGAATATCTTGTAAAGACGCTGATACTAAGAAGTACTCTTGACGTAAACGCAATTCACGGCCATTCCAGGTTGAATCATCCGGATAAAGTACGCGAGAAAGGTTTTGGTTAGCTGAACGAGTCGCTACCGCCGCTAAGTGATCACCACGGTTAAACTCAGCTAAATCAAATACTTCTCCACCATGAGCAGACCATAAACGCAACGTTGATGCTGAATCATTTTTATAACCAGGAATCATTTGGTCGTATGCAAGTGCGGTCACTTTTTCAGCCGGATTCCAAATACATTTTTTGCCTTCAAAATAAATATGACCACCAAAATCAATACTGAAACGTTTTGATGGACGCATAAATTCCCAAGGTGCGCCTTTTTCTAACCAATCATCCGGGCGTTCAACCTGTTGGCCATTTTCAATTTTTTGACGGAACATACCATATTCATAACGAATACCATAACCCATTGCTGGAATCGCTAACGTTGCAAGTGAGTCCATAAAACAAGCAGCAAGACGACCTAAACCACCATTACCTAAACCAGGATCCACTTCTTTTTCAATAATCTCTTCTAAATCAACATTTAATTCAGCCAAGGCTTTTTGTGCTACGTCATAAACACCTTCTGCGATCATCGCATTAGAAAGTGTACGGCCAATTAAGAATTCCATAGAAAGGTAATAAACACGACGGGTTTCTTCTGCACGAGATTGACGAGCGGTGGTAATCCAGCCTTCAGTCACTAAATCACGCACCGCATGAAGGGTCGCATTTAACCAGTCACGTTGACTCGCCTCTTTTGGTGAACGACCAATTAAGAAAATTAATTTATAAACAATTGCTTTTTTTACGCCTTCAACATCAAGACTTGGTCGATTGTAGAGAAATGGCGAATCAAAATTGTCCATGATCATAGAAAGTAAAACCTCAATAAAAAAAATCGCGCAAATTTTAAGCTTTTTTAGAAAAAAAACAACAAAAATCCCCCTTCAAAGGCGATTATTTTTGAAGGGAGAGTCAATCTATTGAATTATTGGTTTAAAATGCTTAAATAGAGTTGCTCATATTGAGCGGCGGCATTTTTCCAACTAAAGTCCTGTGCCATGGCGTTATTACGAACCATCGCCCAAACACGTTGTTTTTGCCATAATGCAAAAGCATGTTGGATAGCGTTTCGTAAATCATCTGCTTCGGCTTTTTGGAATACAAAGCCTGTTGCAGTACGATCTTTAATGGTTTCACTTGTACTGTTCGTAACAGTATCAGCTAATCCTCCAGTTGCACGAACAAGCGGCAATGTGCCATATTGCAAGCCATACAATTGAGTTAATCCACAAGGTTCAAAACGGCTTGGTACTAAAATTACATCACCACCCGCAACCATTAAATGTGAAAGCGCTTCGTCATAACCAATTTTTACTGCAATATTTTCTGGGTAACGTTGTGCTAATTGGTAAATTCCCTCTTCCAAATGTTTAGCACCGGAACCAAGAATCGCTAATTGACCACCTTGTTTCACTATTTCATCCGCTGTCGCAATCAATAAATCCACGCCTTTTTGTTCTGTTAAGCGCGTTATCATCACAAATACTGGAACATCTGGCTGTTGTGGTAAATTAAAATAAGCTTGTAAATCGACTTTATTTTTCTTCTTACCCGCGATAGATTTCAATTTGTAGTGATGCTGAATATACGCATCACAACTTGGATGCCAAATTTCTTGATCTACGCCATTTAAAATCCCCACCAACTTACCTGACTCACGTAAGCCCGTTAGTAAGCCTTGCAAGCCATAAGCAAAGTCTGGTGTGGTAATTTCTTTCGCGTAAGTAGGGCTCACTGCTGTTACCATATCAGAATAATAGAGACCTGCTTTCAAATAGGAAATTTGACCAAATAACTCTAAACCATCAACATGGAACATCCCTTCTGGCAATCCAATTTCATGTAAATGGCGATGAGCAAATTGTCCTTGATAAGCCAGATTATGAATCGTAAATACCGATTTTGCCGGACGACCTTTATTGAAGAGATAAGCGGCGGCTAAGCCCGCATGCCAATCATGGGCATGAACCACTTCTGCTCGCCACCAACTATCTAAGCCTGTCGCAAGCTCTGCGCCTACCCAACCTAATAATGCAAAACGCTTATAGTTATCGGCATAATCATTGTAATCTGTATCATGATAAGGATTTCCTTCTCGCCAATAGAGATGTGGTGCATCAATTAGATAAATCCCTACGCCATTGTATTCTCCATAACGTAATACAACATGGCCTGCAAAATTATCAAATTCTGTCACGACATGCGTGTTCTCAATGCCCGCAGAAATTTTTGGATAAGCAGGCAATAAAATACGTGTATCAATACCAATTTCTTTTTGAGCAAAAGGTAACGCCCCTAAAACATCGGCAAGTCCACCGGTTTTGAGTAAGGGATACAGCTCCGAGCAAACATGTAAAACTCTCATAATTTTCCTTTTATACTTAAAATTGTGCTGTCATTGATAACAGCACAATTTTTTTAGTTCACCTAAAATACCGTCAAAATTAACCGCACTTTAATCTAAATGTTCTTCATTAGTGACTTCTTCGCCTTGCAATTTTTTCAACATTGCTGATGTAACGAGTACAACCTTACCAGTTGAACTTACTCGGAAACGTTTACTGTCTAGGGCTTTATCCACACCGATTTCCATACCATCTGGAATAATGCAATGACGATCAATAATACAATCTTTCAATGTACAATTTTTACCAATTTGTACTTGTGGTAACACAACACAGTGATCAACAGAAGAGTCTTCATCAATTTTGATTCTATCAAACAACACAGAATTACTAATAGATGCATCTGTAATCACGCAGCCACCACCGATAAGCGAGTTATCCACCGGTTTGACATTCGCTTTTTTATAGAAGAATTTAGATGGATAAGCCTGTACTGGATTACCACGAATTGGCCAGCTTTGATCGTAAATATCTAATTGTGGATTTTCTGAAACCAAATCGATATTAGATTGCCAGAAGCTATCAAGTGTACCCACATCACGCCAGTAAATTTCACCTTCAGTATTTCGGCCCATACAAGAACGACTGAATGGATGCGCATAAAGCACGCCTTCTTCCAAGCATTTTGGCAAGACATCTTTACCAAAGTCATGAGATGTGCAAGGTGTGTTCACTTCTCTATCAAGCATTTTATAGAGATATTCTGCATCAAAGACATAGATACCCATTGAGGCTAATGATGTATCTGGTTTACCAACCATCGCTGGCGGATCTTTAGGTTTTTCAACGAAGGCTTTCACTTTAAGATTTTCGTTTACTGCCATCACACCAAACTCACTGGCTTCAGAACGTGGTACCTCAATACACCCTACAGTACATTTTGCACCGCTTTTCACGTGATCCATCAACATGACACTGTAATCTTGTTTATAGATATGGTCGCCCGCAAGAATCAAAATATATTTTGGACGATAGTGATTGCGAATAATCGCCATATTTTGATACACCGCATCCGCTGTACCACGGTACCAGGTAGAATCATCAATTTGTTGACGAGCCGGTAACATATCAACGAATTCGCCACGCTCTTGTGGTAAGAATGACCAACCTGTTTGTAAGTGGCGTAATAAAGAGTGAGCGGCATATTGAGTCACCACACCGATACGATTAAGACCGGAGTTAATACAGTTGGAAAGCGCAAAGTCAATAATGCGACGATTACCGCCGAAATATAATGCAGGTTTCGCACGTTTATCTGTTAATTCATGTAAACGAGAACCACGACCACCGGCTAAAATAAGCACTAAAGTATCTTTAACCAATTCATATTTATTAAGATCACTTTTCATAACAAACTCCATAGTTTTAATCCTCCATATGTTCCAACACTTCAAATGCCACACCACCCACATCACATTGTTGAATCACTCTGTTTCCAATTTCTGCAATCTTTTTCCATCTTCCATTTGGTAAATAAAAAGATTGCGCTTCAGTTTTTGCATTAATTAAGAAAAGGTAGCGACCATCCAACATCACTTGTAAGGCTTTTCTTTCCCGATTATGCCAATCGTCTAGGGTCATCGGGCTTCCACCACAATTCAACCACGCGACATTTTCATCCGACCACCAAGCGTCCTGCTGCAAACTTTGAATTTTTTTTCGTAATGCAATGGTTTGCTTGGTGAAGTCAAATAAGGTTTGGTTAAAATCATCCCACTTTAACCACGTAATTTCGTTATCTTGGCAATAAGCATTGTTATTGCCATATTGGCTGTTGCCGAACTCATCTCCGGCAAGCAGCATAGGTACACCATTTGCCAGTAATAAAGAGCCTAATAAGCCTTTTTCTGATAAAACACGGTTATTTTCGACCGCACTTTGCCATTCATCTGCTAAATCGAGTTGAGAACCTTCAACTCCATGATTGTAACTATAGTTTTCATTCCGTCCGTCACGATTCTCTTCACCGTTAGCTTCATTATGTTTATGGTTATAGCTCACTAAATCTCGCAACGTAAAACCATCATGGGCTGTAATGAAATTCAAACTACCATGCGGTAATCGACCTTCACGATTAAAGATATCGCTAGAGCCGGCAAAACGCTCTGCAAAGGCCCCAACTTCACCACTTTGCCATAACCAAAAACGGCACATATCATCACGGAAACGATCATTCCATTGAGAGAAATAAGCAGGGAAATACCCGACTTGGTAGCCGTAATGACCGATATCCCAAGGCTCTGCGATTAATTTAATTTGTTGTAGAACGTCATCCTGTTCCATTTCTGCAAACAATTGTGCATGTGGATTGAAATCAGGTGTTTCACGACCAAGCACTGTGGCTAAATCAAAGCGGAAACCATCTACATGGCATTCTGTCACCCAATAACGTAAGCAATCTAATACCCATTTTCGAGTGACATCATTGGCAAGATTGAGCATGTTGCCGCAGCCTGTCCAGTTAATGTAATCACCATGCTCGTTTTGCCAGTAATAGGTTTCATCATCAATACCGCGCTGACAAAATGTTGAGAACGTTTTTTCAGATTCAGCCGTATGGTTAAATACGACATCCAAAATCACTTCAATGCCCGCTTGATGCAAGGCTTTCACCATGCTCTTAAACTCATTTAAAGGCTGGTTTTGGTCAGCTGCATAACTTGGTTCTAAAGCAAACATGGCTAATGGGTTGTAGCCCCAATAATTACGTAATCCTTTTTCTTGCAAATGCGGTTCATCAATGAAGAAATTGACTGGAAGCAATTCAAGGCTGGTAATACCCAATGATTTAAAATACGCAATATTTTCGGGGTGTGCTAACGCCGCATAAGTGCCCCGAATATTTTCTGGAATACGGGAATTTAATTGGCTAAATCCTTTAACATTAAGTTCATACACAATGGTTTGAGCCCAAGGAATAGACGGCTTGCAATCCCCTGACCAATCAAAATGCTCGTCAATAATGCGACCTTTAGGTGCAACTGCGGCATTATCTCGTCCATCATTTAACAAAAAAATTGAACGAGATTCTGGTGAGCTTAAATCGGGTTTATGAGTGACCGCTTTCGCATAAGGATCAAGCATTAACTTTTGCGGATTAGCTAAAGTGCGGTCATTTTTGCCAGCGATTCTGAACGCATACTCATCATTCAGCTCAATGCCTTCAATTGCCACATGCCAAATATCATTGGTTCTGCTCATGGCAAAACGGCTTTCTTTGCCATCACGGAACAAGCAAAGTTCAATAGCATCCGCCGCACTAGAAAACAGCGCAAAATTCGAAATTTTTAGGCCGTTTTCCAGCGTTTGCGAATATCCCATTGGGGAAGGTTTGCCATTGTTATAAATACTAAACATCGTGTTCTTCGCTATTGTTATGCTTTATATTTTAAATAGATCGTTGCTAGTGGCGGAATGGTCACGCTAATCGAATTGTCACGTCCATGACTTGCGATTGCTTCGCTTGCTACCAAGCCAAAATTACCTACGTTTGAACCTTGATAATACATTGAGTCAGTATTCAAAATTTCTTCGTATTCACCTGCTACATTTACACCGATACGGTAGCCTTCACGTGGCACTGGTGTGAAGTTACTGATCACAATAATGCGTTCGCCATTACTGCTTTTACGTTCAAAAGCAAAGACTGAATTTTCCGCATCATCTACTACTAACCAATCAAAGCCTTCAGGTTCCCCATCTAACTCAAAGAGCGGTGCATTGTTTTGATAAATGCCGTTCAAATCTTTAACTAATTGCAATACGCCTTTATGCCATGGGCCGCCATGATTTTCATCAAGTAGGAACCAATCCAAGCTTTCTTCATAATTCCATTCACGACCTTGAGCAAATTCATTACCCATGAATAACAATTTCTTACCTGGATAGCCCCACATATAACCGTAGTAAGCACGCAAGTTAGCGAATTTTTGCCATGCATCGCCAGGCATTTTGCCGAGTAACGAACATTTGCCGTGTACAACTTCATCGTGAGAAAGTGGCAATACAAAGTTTTCGCTGTATTGATAAATCATTCCGAAGGTCATTTTGTCGTGATGATAACGACGATAAACGGGATCGAGTGTCATATAACTTAAGGTGTCATTCATCCAGCCCATATTCCATTTGAAATTAAATCCAAGACCACCATTTTCTGTCGGATGGGTCACGCCACCGAAAGAAGTGGATTCTTCTGCAATGGAAATCGCACCGGTCATTTCAGAATGGATTTTCCAGTTGGTATGTTTTAAGAACTCAATAGCTTCTAAGTTTTCACGACCACCATATTGATTCGGGATCCATTCCCCTTCTGCACGGCTATAATCGCGGTAAATCATTGATGCTACCGCATCCACACGAATACCATCCACACCAAAGCGTTCTAACCAATACAGTGCATTACTGGATAAGAAGTTTTTCACTTCATTACGGCCATAGTTATAAATCAAGGTATTCCAGTCTTGATGATAGCCTTCACGAGGGTCTGCATGCTCGTATAAAGCAGTACCATCAAATGCCACTAAACCGTGAGTATCACTTGGGAAGTGTCCTGGCACCCAGTCTAAAATCACATTAATGCCTGCTGTGTGTGCTTTTTCGACTAAGCGTTTAAAGCCTTCAGGTGTACCAAAACGGCTAGTTGGAGAATACAAACCGATCGGTTGATAGCCCCAAGAACCATCAAATGGGAATTCAGAAATTGGTAAAAACTCAATATGGGTAAAGCCCATATGTTTTACATAAGGAATAAGCTCATCGGCAATTTGGTCGTAATCAAGCCAGAAATTATTTTCTAAATTACGACGCCATGACCCCAAATGTACTTCATAAATGGAAATGGGTTGGTTACGTTGGTTAGCTTTACGACGTTGTTCAGTCATTTCCACCACATCTGGCAACATGCTGATTTCTGATGCAGTATCCGGACGTAATTCAGAGCTAAATGCATAAGGGTCGGCTTTTAAACGAAGGTTGCCATAGCAATCAATTAATTCAAATTTATAGCGTTGACCAAGACTAGCTTTTGGTAAGAATAATTCCCACACACCACTTGCTGGATGGAAACGCATTGGATGACGGCGACCATCCCAATAGTTGAAATCACCAACCAATGAAATACGTTTAGCATTTGGTGCCCAGACACGGAAATTTACGCCTGGTACACCATCACATTCGGTAAAGTGTGCACCTAGTACTTCATAAGGACGTAATAACGAACCTTCAGCCAATAACCATTGGTCTAAATCATTAATCATTGGATGGAAACGGTAAGGATCTTCAATAAGATGCACATCGGATCCCCAATACACTTTAAATTGATAAGCAAAAAAGTGGTTCACATCTGGCACAATAGCGGAGAAAAAGCCACGCTCATCCACTCTTTCTAAAGCAACTACCATGGATTGACTTTCTTTATCAATCACTTCCACTTTATCCGCATCGGGTAATAAAGCGCGGATCTCAATACCATTGTGGGTTTCATGCATGCCTAATACAGCAAAAGGATCGGCCTGTTTACCATCAAAAAATGAATTGATTACTGATTGGGCGACTAATTTCGTCATTACATACTCCTTTATGCTTTGCGAGCTTGATCAATTTGAGCAAAAAATGTTTTTAAGTTTTCGTCATTAAAAATCAGCTCTAAGGATTGTCCGAGTTTCTTCTGCCAGTTTGGATATTCTGTTGAAGTCCCTGGCAGATTGAATGAAATTTCTTGTCCGATTAAGTTCTCTAATTGAACACCAATTAAAGCACTTTGACTGTGGGCTAAATAACGATGGATTTGGCGGTTAAGGTTATCGTGCATCGCCATACTTAAAGCGTCACCGTGATAATCTGGTGGTAAATAGCCGTCACGATGTAAACTATCAATCATGGCTTGTTTATCAATGACCCGTTGATCATATTTTTCTTTTAGTACATCGCCTTTTAAAATATTGAGTTCATCAAACAACGCTAAATCACGACAATGCCAGAAACTTTGCAAGGAAGGCACATCATGTGTACCAATCGTCGCATAAGCATGACGTGGGAATTCATTCGCATGTGGATATTGGCGATTACGTTGAGCAAAATACAACACAAAATACGAGAAAATTCGAAACTCGTTTAATTTCCACCGCACTTCATCTGGCACTGTACCTAAATCTTCACCGATGATGAGGCATTGATTGCGTTGGCTTTCAATGGCTAGAATTGCCATCAACTCATCAAACGGATAATGCACATAAAGGCCATCAGCCGCTGTTTTGCCTTCAGGAATTAACCATAAGCGGAACAATCCCATTACGTGATCAATACGTAAAATACCAAAATGCTGCATATTCGCACGAAGCATCGTAATCACTGCAGCAAAGCCTGTGGCTTTTAATTGGCTTGGATTGTAAGGTGGTAAATTCCAGTTTTGACCGACTGGACCAAGAGGATCCGGTGGTGCACCTACCGAGGCTTTCACGCAATAAAGCTCAGGTTGAGACCATACATCCACACTACCGCGTGAGCTATTTACGGCTAAATCACCATAGATGCCTAAACGCATGCCTACTTTTTGGCAAAGATGTTTTAGGTCATTCACTTGTTGTTCGGTGAGCCATTGCAACCAGGCGAAAAAGTCAATTTCCGATTTATGTTGTTTAATTAATGCTTTACGTTTTGCAGCAGTGAGATGTTGCCATTCTTCACGCCAGCCTAACCAACCAATAGTGTTTTCTTCAGCTTGTTGATCGGCATGTTCAATTTTGTCTAAAACATTAAATAAGCCTTGTAAAACTAATGCCTCGCCTTGCTCTTTTTGATAAGCAGCAAATGCTTCACGACGTTTGATAATTGCAGCAGATTTACTGCGCTGACTAAAGGCAAAAAGCTGCTCAAGGGCGGTTAGTTTTAATTCAGTTACCGCACTGTAGTTGACAGTATCTTGATCGCGTAAAGATTGAATTAAGTTGGCGATATCCGCAGAGTTAACCCAATTTTGTACCGATTTTGCCAATTTAAATTCAGGTAATGCGGTTACATCAAGATAAATAAAGTTCAACCAACGACGAGAAGACGAGCTATAAGGACTCGCCCATTCTGGTACGGATGGATAAAGTAAATGTAACGGGTTAATTCCGACAAAATCCGCGCCATGCTCAGCACTTTTCTCAATCAAATACGCTAAATCTGAAAAGTCACCAATACCCCAGTTATGTTTTGAACGTAGGCTATAAAGCTGAACATTCACACCCCAGGCTTTTTGTTGTTCTAATAAAGGCGGTTGATACGCTGTTCTTGGTGAAACCAAAATTTGAACCGAGAAAGTTTGTTGGGCGATAAAAATCACCAAACGATAATAGCCAAAAGGCAAAGCAGGCAACGAAAGTGCGGTTGAATATGGAATTGTTTTTTCAAACTGAATTTGGTTTTGCTCGTCGAGCAATTGATAACGCAAAGAAGCATCAGGAGGAGAAGAAAACGACGTTAAATCATACTGAATCGGTTCGTTTTCAAAGGCACATATTACATCTTGGAACAGTTGATTTTGACCAGTATTCGGCGGAAATTGCAACTGCTCGATAAAATAATCAATAGAGCTGGGCGATGCATAAATTAAATGCCCGTCAATATCATAATGGGAAAGTGAAATGCCAAGTTTTTCAGCGGATTGTTTAATGGATGAGGTCATATGCATACACCTGATAATACATCTACATAATACTTATTAAGTATTATAGGTAAGCACAGTTGAAATACAATTGCCAATCTAGCAAATTGTGACCTAAATCAAAAAACGAAGTTTGAAGAGAATAAAAAAGCACCTAAATCAGAATTATTCGGTTTCAATGACAAATTCAAACCAATCAATCACATCTTCTTCATGCACGCCATCTTGAATTAAAATGCCTGCTTTTTTCACAGAGTCAGGATCGCCACTGACTAATGGATGCCATTCGGGCAAAGGCTTACCCTCATACAATAAACGATACGCACAGGTATTCGGCAGCCAACCAAAATCAGGTAAATTCTTTTTGGTTAATTTCGTACAATCACTCTCAATCTTGAAACGTTCAGGATAATTACGACACTTTCCTGTTTCCACATCTAATAGATTGCAAGCAATGCGTGTGTAATAGAGTTTTTCACGCTTGCCTCGCCCTTGAATGTATTTTCGATAACAGCATTTCCCGCAGCCATCACATAAGGCTTCCCATTCGGATTCCGTCATTTCAAGGAGAGATTTTTTTTGCCAAAAATGAGATTCAAATTGCATAGTGAAACCAATAAAAAAGTGCGGTCAAAATTTACGTGATTTTTGACCGCACTTTGTTGTTTAGAATTAGAAGCCTTCTTTTAAACTTACAGTTAAGTTAAACACTAAGTGCTCTGGGCGGCTATCTTTGTTATCCGCACAGAAATAACCTTCACGTTCAAATTGGTAACCTTTTTCTGGTTCCGCATTTGCGAGGCTTTGTTCTACAAAACCATGTTTTACCACTAAAGAGGTTGGATTTAACACGCTTTCGATTTCATCTGCTGCACCTGGGTTTGGTACGGTGAAAAGACGCTCGTATAAACGGAACTCTGCTGGGTGATTATGCACTGCAGATACCCAGTGAATTACCCCTTTCACTTTACGACCATCTGCTGGATTTTTACCTAAAGTTTCAGGATCGTAAGTACAGAAGATCGTGGTGATTTCACCATTTGCATCTTTTTCGACACGTTCAGCTTTAATCACATAAGCGTTACGTAAACGCACTTCTTTACCTAATACTAAACGTTTATATTGCTTATTCGCTTCTTCACGGAAATCTGCGCGATCAATATAAAGCTCTTTTGTAAATGGTAATTGACGCTCACCTAATTCAGGACGATTTGGGTGATTTGGTGCCGTTAAGGTTTCTTCGCCTTCAAAGTTTTCAATCACAACACGAACAGGATCAATCACTGCCATTGCGCGTGGTGCGTTTTCGTTTAAGTCTTCACGAATGCAAGCTTCAAGTGCAGAATACTCTACGACGTTATCTTGTTTAGTCACACCGATACGACGGCAGAATTCACGTAATGAAGCCGGTGTATAACCACGACGACGTAAACCTGAAATCGTTGGCATACGCGGATCGTTCCAACCATCCACAATGCCTTCATTCACTAATTTCAATAATTTACGTTTAGACGTTAACGTACCTTCTAAATTTAAACGTGAGAATTCATATTGATGCGGTAATGGACGTTCAATACTAATATTTTCCAACACCCAGTCATATAAACGACGGTTGTCTTGGAACTCTAATGTACATAGAGAGTGTGTAATACGCTCAATCGCATCAGAGATACAGTGAGTGAAATCGTACATTGGGTAAATGCACCATTTGTCACCAGTTTGGTGATGGCTGGCAAATTTAATACGATAAAGCACGGGATCACGCATGACCATGAATGGTGAAGCCATGTCGATTTTCGCACGAAGACTTAATGTACCTTCGGCAAACTCACCGTTTTTCATTCTTTCAAACAATGCGAGGTTTTCTTCTACGCTACGATCACGATACGGACTGTTTTTGCCTGGCTCGGTTAAAGTACCACGATATTCACGCATTTGGTCTGGTGAAAGTTCATCTACATAGGCTAAACCTTTCTCGATTAACTCAATGGCATAGCCATAAAGTGCATCGAAGTAATCAGACGCATAACGCGGTTCACCTTCCCATTTAAAGCCTAACCATTCCACATCCGCTTTGATGGAATCCACATATTCCACATCTTCTTTCACCGGATTGGTATCGTCAAAACGTAGGTTACATAAACCGTTATATTCTTTTGCTAAGCCGAAGTTTAAGCAAATCGATTTAGCGTGGCCAATATGCAAATAGCCATTTGGCTCAGGCGGAAAACGAGTATGAACGCTTTTGTGTTTACCCGAAGCTAAATCTTCATCAATAATTTGAGTAATGAAATTGTGTGTGCGGGTATTTTCCGCATTTTCTAGAGTGTGTTCTGTATTGCTCATAAATTTCTCAATAAATTGAAAATAATTACTCCATTCTATACGAAAAGTCTGACGTTGTGAATTTGATCCCAAAACTAACCGCACTTTCATCGAATTAATACTGAATTTTTTAGGATTTTTAGGTCTAATTTGAAGATTTTTCGTGCAAACTGAAAAGTTTACCTTTAGAATACACTTCACTGAACAAACGTTCATTTTTTATTTAGGATGACAAAGTCTTTATGAAAAAACGCTTTTTTATTTTACTCGGATTACTCATTGCTGCTGGTGTGGCTTATTATTTTTTCTCTAGCAATAACAAACAAGAAACGACTTATCTGACTGAATCGGTTACACGTGGCAATGTTGAAAAAACCGTTGTCGCTTCTGGTTCAGTTGAAAGCGTGAATGAAGTTGATGTTGGTGCCCAAGCTTCGGGTAAAATCACCAAACTCTATGTCAAGTTAGGACAAGAAATCAAAAAAGGCGAAATGATCGCTGATATTGATTCCACAACCCAAATTAATACCTTAAATACCAAAAAGGCGGCATTGGTTAGCTATCAAGCACAATTAAAAGCGAAGAAAACTGCTTATGATGTTGCCCTTTCAAGCTATAACCGCTTATCAAAACTTTATACGCAAAAATCGACGTCTTTAGATAGTGTGAATACGGCTAAAAGCACCCTTGATAATGCGAAAGCTGAAATGGAAGCCATTGAAGCCAATATCAAACAAGCTGAAATTGAAGTGAATACAGCAGAAACCAATGTGGGCTACACCAAAATCACCGCCCCAATGGACGGTACCGTTATTTCTGTGCCTGTTTCAGAAGGTCAAACCGTTAATGCCAACCAAACGACGCCAACAATTGTGACCATTGCTGATTTAAGCAAAATGAAAATTAAGCCTGAGATTTCGGAAGGCGATATTACCAAAGTGAAAGCAGGTCAAGAAGTCAGCTTTACTATTTTATCGGATAGCCAAACCGTGTATCACTCTGTCATTGACTCTGTTGATCCAGCCAATACCACGACAAGTGATAGTTCTTCAATATCATCTTCGACAAGTTCAAGTAACAGCTCAACGACTAGTGCAATTTACTACTACGCGAATGTATTGATTGATAACCCTGATCGTACTTTGCGCATCGGAATGACGACAGAAAACAACATCAAAATTGCCAATGCCAAGGATGTATTATTGGTTTCCAATATGGCTATTCAAAAACGTGATGGCAAAAGCTTTGTAAATATATTGAATAACAAAAATCAACCTGAACAGCGTGAAGTTGAAACCGGGGTTCAAAATGATTTCAAAACTGAAATCAAATCGGGTTTAAACGAAGGTGAAAAAGTCATTGTGTCGCAAGTCGCGAATGGTGAGCAAGTTGGCTCTATGCCTCGTGGTCCAAGAATATTCTAAAAGTGCGGTCGAAAATTAATGAATATTATTGAAATTAAGGATCTCAACCGTTACTTCGGTGAAGGCGAAAATCGTGTTCATATTTTAAAGAATGTCTCTTTAAATATAGAAAAAGGCGATTTCGTCGCGATTATTGGGCAATCCGGTTCGGGTAAATCGACCTTGATGAATATCATCGGGTGTTTGGATACTGCCACCAGTGGTTCTTACAAAATCAATGGCAAAGAAACCATTGAATTAAGCAAAGATCAGCTTTCAGATTTACGTAGCCAAAAATTCGGCTTTATTTTTCAACGCTATAACTTATTGTCTAGCTTGACCGCAGCAGAAAACGTCGCCTTGCCTGCTATTTATGCAGGAATGTCGCAAGAAAAACGTCTTTCTCGCGCGAAACAACTTTTAGAAAAATTAGGTTTAGGCGATAAATGGCAAAATAAACCAAGCCAGCTTTCAGGTGGTCAGCAACAACGTGTGAGTATTGCGCGTGCGTTGATGAATGGCGGTGAAATTATTTTAGCCGATGAACCCACTGGTGCATTGGATTCACAAAGCGGTCAAAATGTGATGGAAATTCTGCGCCAATTACACGCAGAAGGCCACACTATTATTATGGTAACCCACGACCGAGAAATTGCCGCCAGTGCGAATCGCGTGATTGAAATTAAAGATGGCGAAATCATTGGCGATACGCAAAAAGAAGCGGTAAAAAGTGCGGTCGAAAATCCAACCAAATCTAAACCGCACTTTGGGTTTAGCAAAGATCAATTTGTAGAAGCCTTTCGCATGTCTGTGAGTGCGATTATTGCCCACAAAATGCGTTCTCTTTTAACCATGCTCGGGATTATTATCGGGATTACTTCTGTGGTTTCCGTCGTGGCATTGGGAAATGGTTCACAGCAAAAAATCTTGGAAAATATTCGAGGAATTGGGACGAGCACCATCACGATTTTTAATGGTACAGGCTTTGGTGATCGTCGTGCTGAACAAATGCAAAATCTTATGATTAATGATGCCACTGCCTTAAACCAACAAAGCTATGTGCAAAGCGTCACACCAAATAGCTCATCAAGTGGCACATTAATTTATGGTAACCAGACTTTCTCCTCAACCAGTTTAAAAGGTGTAGGCGAACAATATTTTGATGTAGATGGATTAAAACTAAAATCTGGTAATTTATTTTCTGCTCAAGATGTTGCTGATAGCAATCAAGTAGCCTTAATCGATGAAAGTGCGAAAAAATCGATTTTCCCTGATGCAAATCCTATCGGTAAAATCGTGATGTTTAATAAACGTCCACTACGTATTATTGGCGTGGTATCTGATAAACAAATGGGCGGGGCAAGTAGTTCACTTAATCTCTATGCCCCTTATACCACTGTGATGAATCGTATTTCAGGTAGCAAAAAAATTGGTTCAATTACCGTAAAAGTAGATGACTCCGTGAATACTACTGTTGCTGAAAAAGGAATTACTGAATTGCTCACCATGCGTCATGGTAAAAAAGATTTCTTCATCATGAATAGCGATACCATTAAACAAACTATTGAAAGCACAACAGGCACGATGAAATTACTCATTTCCTCTATCGCCTTTATTTCATTAATTGTTGGTGGGATTGGAGTGATGAATATTATGTTGGTTTCCGTGACAGAGCGAACTAAAGAGATTGGTGTGCGCATGGCTATTGGGGCGAGACAATTTAATATTCTGCAACAATTTTTAATTGAAGCCGTGCTGATTTGTTTAATTGGCGGCGTGACGGGTATTCTGCTTTCGGGCTTAATCGGTCTGCTCTTTAACGTATTTATGACTGACTTTACGATGGCATTCTCAACCGGCTCAATTATTGCAGCGGTGGTCTTCTCTACCCTGATTGGTGTGATCTTCGGTTATATGCCGGCAAAACGTGCGGCACAATTAGATCCAATTACAGCCCTTGCTCGAGAATAAAGAAATTTTGTAAAACACAAAAGAACGGTTAAAATTCTCACTAATTTTTGACCGCACTTTAATTGAAAAAGAAAGGAAAAATCCATGTTAAAAATGAAAAAATTAACCTTAGCAATCGCAATGGCAACTGCTCTAGCAGGTTGTGCTAACATCGGCGATTCTTATAAAGCGAGCCAGCAGGATTACCAAAATTATGCGGAAATCACCAAACAATTTAATGTAAAAGAAAACTGGTGGGCACTTTACAATGATTCACAATTAAATCGTGTGGTAGAACAAGCATTAGTAAATAACAAAGATTTAGCCAAAGCGTCTGTTGCCGTAAATCGTGCTCTATATAATGCAAACCTTGCAGGCGCGAATTTAATTCCAGCATTTAGCGGTTCAACCCAATCTTCTGCAAGTAAAAATGTGAAAACAGGTGGCAGCTCTACAGTAAGCCATCAAGGTGCATTAAATGTGAGTTATACATTAGATTTATGGCAACGTTTAGCAGATACTGCAGATGCCGCAGAATGGTCACACAAAGCAACGGCTGAAGATTTAGAAGCAACGAAACTTTCACTCATTAACTCTGTTGTAACAACCTATTATCAAATTGCCTACTTGAATGATGCAATTAGCACCACGCAAGAAAGCATTAAATACTACAACGATATTAGCAGCATTATGCAACGTCGTTTATCACAAGGTGTTGCGGACAGCGCAAGTGTAGATCAAGCACAACAAGCGGTATTGAACGCACGTAACAACTTGATCAACTATCAAACACAACGTAAAACAGCAGAACAAACTTTACGTAACTTACTTAACTTAAAACCGGAAGAAGCATTAAATATCAACTTCCCACACATTCTTAATGTAAAAAATGTAGGCGTAAATTTAAATGTGCCAGTTTCTGTGATTGCGAATCGTCCTGATGTGAAAGGCTATCAATATCGCTTAAGCAGTGCATTCAAAAATGCAAAAGCAACTGAAAAAGGCTGGTTCCCTGAAGTCACTTTAGGCGGCAGCTTAACATCAAGTGGTACTAAAGTCGGTAATGCATTGCACAATCCAGTTGGTACAGGTTTAATCGGCATTAGCCTACCATTCCTCAACTGGAATACCGTAAAATGGAACGTGAAAATCTCTGAAGCAGATTATGAAACTGCACGTTTAAACTATGAGCAAAGCATCACTAAAGCCTTGAATGATGTAGATACCAACTACTTTGCCTACACACAAGCACAAAGTGCCTTTGCTAACTTGCAAAAAACACACAGCTATAACCAACGTATCACCAAATACTATCGAGATCGTTACAATGCTGGTGTATCTGAATTACGTGAATGGCTTGCTGCGGCAAACACAGAGAAAAGCTCTCAACTTTCTATCTTGAATGCAAAATACAACATTATTCAAGCAGAAAATGCCGTATATAGTTCAATGGCAGGTTATTACTCTCGTTAAAATTATGATTAAGGAAGTTTCGGCTTCCTTAATTTTTTTTATGGATATGCAAAATGAAAAAACAACTGACTTTTTATTTCATTCGCCACGGTAAAACCGTTTGGAATACAGAAGGTTTAATGCAAGGTCATGGCGATTCCCCTTTAACTGAAGAAGGCATTAATGGTGCGAAAAAAACAGGTGTGGCTCTTAATCATATTCCTTTCATTGCCGCTTATTCCAGCGTATTAAACCGCACTATCGCAACCGCTTCTCACATTATTGGTGAACGTGATATTCCCCTTTTCCATCATAAAGGATTAAATGAGCAATATTTTGGTTCTTGGGAAGGCCTAGTTGTTGATACGTTAAGAGAACACCCTGAATTCAAACAACTCATTAAAGATCCAGCCAATTACAAAGCTCAAGTAAACGGTGGAGAAACGTTTGAACAATTAGGCGAACGTGCGATGAAAGCCTTACAGGATATTATTAAGATCCACGATCACGGTAATATTCTCATTGTGTCGCATGGCCATACCTTGCGTTTATTGCTTGCCTTGTTAAACGGCGCAACCTGGCAAAATCACCGCGATGAAGATCAATCGGTATCGCTCATTAATACATCAATTAGTATTGTACATTATGACGATGAGAACGGTTTTCGCGTTGAGAAAATGAATGACGCGGATCATTTAAAATAAACAAATTTCGCTAAAAAAATAACCGCACTTTGGATGACCTAAAGTGCGGTTAATTTTTATGATGTTTTTGTGATTATTTCACTTCGCGGAATAAAATCTCGCTTGGAATCACAGAACCTTGCCAGTAAAGTTCAGTTGATACTTTTTCTGCTAAATCTAAGAAAGATTTCGCAATTTCACTGTCTGGCGCTGCAACCACAGTTGGTTTACCGGCATCCAAATCTTGACGAACTTGGATATTCAACGGTAACTGACCTAATACTTTCACATTGTATTTTTGTGCCATTTTTTCTGCACCACCAGTACCGAAAATCGCTTCGTGATGGCCGCAATTGCTACAAATATGCATAGACATATTTTCCACAATACCTAACACTGGCACAGATACACGTTCAAACATCGATACACCTTTCACCGCATCTAATAACGCGATGTCTTGTGGTGTTGTGACTACAACTGCACCCGTTACAGGGATTTGTTGTGAAAGCGTTAATTGGATATCACCCGTACCCGGTGGCATATCGATCACTAAGTAATCTAAGCTATCCCATAAGGTTTCATTTAAAAGCTGACTTAATGCACTACTTGCCATTGGACCACGCCAAATGGTTGCATTATCTTCATCCATTAAGAAACCGATCGAGTTTGCAGATAACCCATGTGCTTTAATTGGGGTGATATGTTGGTTATCAGGTGAAGTTGGGCGTTGATGTGGGGCGCCTAACATATGCGGAACAGATGGACCATAAATATCCGCATCTAAAATACCCACACGAGCACCTTGAGCTTGTAAAGCAAGTGCAAGGTTCACCGAAACAGAGGATTTCCCTACCCCGCCTTTACCCGAAGTTACTGCAATGATGTTCTTTACACCTTTTACAGCGGGTTGATTATTCGCACGTTTTAAAGTAGCGATTTGATAATTCACCACCCATTTGATTTCTTTGCTATCTGTTGCTTTTAATAACGCATCAGAAAGCTGTTGTTTCACTTGCTCCACACCAGTGTTCCATGCAAAAGGCAGTTGTAATTCAACACGTAACACGTCACCGCCTTTTTCTACTTTCTTCAAAGTATTTAATGCGATTAAGTCTTTTTGCAAACTTGGATGTTGGAATTGTTGGAAAACTTGCAGAACTTGAGATTGTTGTTCTGCCGTTAAATTTTCAGAAAAAGCAGTTGCCATAATATTCCTTTAATAGTAGTAGGTAGTAGAGTAAATTTGTCAGGGATATTTTACCCTTTTTACACCTCAAATGTTAAGCTAAAAGTATAACTAAACTAGAAAAAATCGCACTAATCGGGTAACATACTCGCAATTTTTGCAAAAAGAATAGAGAAAAATAATGACAACTCAACCTCGTAAAATTTTAGTCACTTGTGCATTACCTTATGCAAATGGCGCCATTCATTTAGGCCATATGTTGGAACATATTCAAGCGGATATTTGGGTACGTTTCCAACGTATGCGTGGTAATAAAATTCATTTTGTTTGTGCAGATGATGCGCACGGCACACCAATTATGCTTAATGCCAATAAATTAGGCATTACGCCAGAAGAATTAATCGCAAAAGCAAAAGCCGATCACATACGTGATTTTGCAGGTTTTAATATCAGTTTTGATAACTACCACTCTACTCACAGTGAAGAAAATAAACAAATCACTGCTGACATTTACAATAAATTAAAAGCAAAAGGCTTCATTAAAACTAAAGTCATTTCTCAGTTATTCGATCCCGAAAAGAATATGTTCTTACCGGATCGTTTCGTCAAAGGGACTTGTCCAAAATGTAAAGCAGAAGATCAATATGGCGATAACTGTGAGGTTTGTGCCTCTACTTATAGCCCAATGGATTTAATTAATCCACGTTCTGCAGTATCAGGAGCAACACCAATTGTCAAAGAATCTGAACATTTCTTCTTTGACTTACCCGCTTTTGAAGGCATGTTAAAAGAATGGACTCGCTCTGGCTCACTTCAACCGGAAATTGCAAACAAAATGCAAGAATGGTTTGAAAGCGGCTTACAACAATGGGATATCTCTCGTGATGCGCCTTATTTTGGTTTTGAAATTCCAGGTGCAAAAGATAAATTCTTCTATGTTTGGTTAGATGCGCCAATCGGCTACATTGCTTCTTTCAAAAATCTCTGCGATCGTGAAGGCATTGATTTTAATGAATTCTGGGGAGAAAACAGCGATGCAGAACTTTATCACTTTATCGGTAAAGATATCGTGTATTTCCACAGCCTATTCTGGCCGGCGATGTTAGAAGGGAGCGAATACCGTAAACCAACCAATGTGTTTGCTCACGGTTATGTCACCGTAGATGGCGCCAAAATGTCGAAATCACGCGGTACATTTATCCAAGCCAGCACCTATTTAAATCATATTGATCCAGAATGTTTACGTTATTACTACGCAGCAAAATTAAATGATCGTATCGAAGATCTTGATTTCAACTTGGAAGATTTCGTTCAACGTGTCAATACGGATATCGTTAATAAACTAGTCAATTTAGCTTCTCGTAACGCAGGCTTTATCGCTAAACGTTTTGAAGGCAAATTAGCAGATAAATTAGAAGACGAAGTGCTTTTTGCTGAATTTACGGCACAAGCTGAACAAATTGCTGCTTATTATGAAAGCCGCGAATACAACAAAGCCATTCGTGAAATTATGGCATTAACGGATAAAGCCAATAAATATATTGATGAAAAAGCGCCTTGGGTAATTGCGAAAGAAGAAGGCAAAGATGCCGAATTACAAGCGGTTTGCTCAATGGGTATCGAGCTTTTCCGTGTATTGATGTCTTACTTAAAACCAGTTCTTCCAAAACTGGCTGAACGTGCAGAAGCGTTCTTACAAACAGAACTAACATGGGATAATATTGCACAGCCACTATTAGGTCATCAACTAACTCCATTTAAAGCGCTTTTCTCTCGTTTAGAGAAAAAACAAATTGATGCTGTTGTAGAAGAAACTAAAGCACTTTTCGCTGAAGCAAACAAGGCGACAGAAAAAACAGCGGCAAAAGCGACCGCTCTTTCAAATGTCGAACCTATTGCTGACACCATTACCATTGATGATTTTGCTAAAATCGATATGCGTGTGGCAAAAGTACTGAAATGTGAAGCGGTACCAGAATCCAATAAGCTCTTACGTTTTGAGTTAGACTTAGGTGATCACACTCGCCAAGTGTTCTCTGGCATTAAAGCGGCTTACAACAAACCTGAAGAATTAGAAGGTCGTTTTGTTATTGTGGTTGCAAATCTTGCACCGCGTAAAATGAAATTCGGCGTATCGGAAGGGATGATTCTTTCTGCTGGTACTGGCGGAAGTGATTTATTCTTACTTTCAGCTGATAGCGGTGTCACTGCGGGTATGCAAGTAAAATAATTTAATGTTTAGGCGACTTCGGTCGCCTTTTTTATTGCCAAATAGAGTTAAATACCCTACTATATCAATCAGCTATTTATCATACAAATTAAAAGGAATTCATTATGACAAACGAACTTATCTGCTATAAACAGATGCCGGTTTGGACAAAAGATAAATTACCTAAAATGTTCCAAGAAAAACACAACACTAAAGTGGGAACTTGGGGCAAACTTACAGTGCTAAAAGGCAAACTTAAGTTTTATGAGCTAACCGAAGATGGCGATGTCATTGCTGAGCATATTTTCACGCCGGAAAGCAACATTCCGTTTGTTGAACCACAAGCCTGGCACCGAGTTGAAGCCCTTTCTGATGACTTAGAGTGTACACTTGGTTTCTACTGTAAAAAAGAAGACTACTTCAGCAAAAAATATAATATGACCGCAACGCATGGTGATGTGGTTGATGCGGCTAAAATTATCAAACCTTGTAAAGTGCTAGATTTAGGCTGCGGACAAGGTCGTAATTCGCTTTATTTAAGTTTAAAAGGCTATGATGTAACCTCTTGGGATCACAACGAAAATAGCATTGCCTTCTTGAACGAAACCAAAGACAAAGAAAACTTGAATATTAAGACCGCTGTTTATGATATTAACACCGCTAATATTCAAGAAAACTACGACTTCATTTTATCTACCGTGGTATTTATGTTCTTAAATCGTGAGCGAATTCCAGCCATTATTAAGAATATGCAAGAACACACCAACCCAGGTGGTTATAACTTAATTGTAGCAGCCATGTCCACGCCTGAAGTGCCTTGTCCATTAGCCTTCTCATTTACGTTCTCTGAAGGTGAATTAAAAGAATACTACAAAGATTGGGAATTCTTAGAATATAACGAAAATATGGGCGAATTACATAAAACTGATGAAAACGGCAATCGCATTAAATTAAAATTTGCGACAATGCTAGCAAGAAAAAAATAATTCGCTAATTTAGAAAAGAAAATGACCGCACTTTGTCATATAAAGTGCGGTCATTTTTTATGGTATTTTAATTACTCTTCAATAGAACGTAATAATTCGTTGATACCTACTTTACCTAAAGTTTTTGCATCAACTTTTTTCACGATCACTGCACAGTATAAGCTGTATTTACCACATTTAGATGGAAGGCTACCTGAAACAACCACAGAACCCGCAGGAACGCGACCATAGAATACTTCACCAGTTTCACGATCATAGATCTTCGTTGATTGACCGATAAATACGCCCATAGAAATCACACAACCATCTTCCACAATCACGCCTTCAACCACTTCAGAACGTGCACCGATAAAACAGTTATTGCCGATAATGGTAGGGTTTGCTTGTAATGGCTCTAATACACCACCGATACCTACACCACCAGATAAGTGAACATTTTTACCAATTTGCGCACATGAACCAACAGTTGCCCATGTATCGACCATGGTACCTTCACCCACATATGCACCGATATTTACATAAGATGGCATTAATACACAGTTTTTAGAAATGTATGCCCCTTTACGTACTGTTGCAGAAGGTACAACACGGAAACCTTCTTGAGCAAAACGCTCTTCGGTATAGTCAGCAAACTTTAATGCCACTTTGTCATAGTATTTAGTTTCAGCCCCATCAATAATTTGGTTATCATTGATACGGAAAGATAATAATACTGCTTTTTTCAACCATTGGTGAGTAACCCATTCACCATCAATTTTTTCTGCAACACGGTATTTACCGCTATCTAATCCTTCGATCACTTCTTCGATTGCTGCACGAGTTTGTGCATCAACTGTTTTAGGGGTAATTTCCGCACGTTTTTCAAATGCAGCTTCAATAATTTGTTGTAAATTTGACATTTTGCTTCCTATTGTCGATGTGAAATAACGATTGATAGTTTTATCATATTTTTGACTCTCAAGCAAAAAACAACCGCACTTTCTTTTGATTTTAAGCATAAAAAAAAGCGAACCTAATGGCTCGCTTTTTCTATTTTTCGTTTAGTTAGTTAATAACAGAAACATTTAATGATGAACCGCCAACAATTCTTACGCGACGACCCGCTTGGAAGCTTGGATCTGCTTTTTGAACCACAACGATCTCTTCTCTGTTATCTTTTCTGATAACAAGTTCTGCGCCATTAACTTGGCTCATTTTCTCTTCAGCTTTGCTACCAATAATCGCCCCACCAATTGCTCCTACTGCAGTTGCAATTGCTTGTCCAGTGCCACCGCCAATTGTACTACCAGCGATACCACCTAAAGCACCACCACCAACTGTACCAATTACACCTGGATTATCCGCTTGAATTTTAACAGGACGAACAGAAACAATAGTACCATAGCTAATTGAACGCGCTTCTTTTGCTTGTCCAGCTTCATATACATCACCACTAAAAATATCAGTGTTTGCACAACCGGTTAAGCCGATAGACATCATAAGTGCTAATGCTACTGTTACTTTTTTCATAAAACTAACCTTCTAAAAATGAATTAGATTGGGTTTCTTGGAGACCAAGTAGAAACGTTTTTCACGCCTTGACCGTTGTCAGATACTTTCACACAAGCACCAGTTACTAAAGTTGAATCGTATTTGTGAACGATAACTTCGGTTTCACCTTCTTGTTTGTATGAGCAGTCGTTTTTACGAACGGTTAATTTTACATCATCACCTTGTAATTCGGTAAAAATAACTTGACCTTTATAAGCGCTTTCATCTTTTTGTGATTGAGATGAACAAGCTGATAAACCTAAACTTAATAAGACAGTTAATGCTAAGGTAATTTTTTTCATTACACTAAACCTCGAGTATTTTCTTTATTGTATAAGGATGAACCTTTATGCAAACATGATTTTCTGTTTTATCAACAAAACTCACTGCAATTGATGGATTGGGCAATTGCTCCCCTTCCACCTTAGGTTCGCTCACCTTCATGGTTAATTGAGTTAGTTCCTTCCATAAAAATATATTGCAAATCCGATTAACCCAATTCTCAACAGATTCATGAGATAAAAACGGCATTACAATTTCAATATGTTCCCAAGTTTCTTGGGGATATTGTTTATTTTTAGGAAACGGTAATTCAATAACATCGACAGGCTGACCAATGAAATCAACTGGCTCATCTAATTCAATCAAATAGATAGGACGCCCATTGACGATATTATCGCTTAAAATTCTACCGCACTTTAATAACTCTGTCAGCCAATTTTTTGCTTTTTCTTCACTATTTGCTCTTAAAGCTAAATGATCAATTTGGAAATCATTTAAATTCACTTTCATAACGGCGGCTAATTGCTGAATTTTTTCCTGAAATAAAGGCAATTCTTGATAAAGTGCGGTCGATTTTTCCATTAAATTTGACATTTTCTCCTGCTCTTACTTTGAGAAATCTATAAACAACGGTATCATAGCCGATTATTTTCATTATTCAATTTCAAGATTAGGAAAAACCGTGAATATTCAATCTATTTTATCCGATAAAATTAAACAAGCGATGATTGCTGCTGGTGCAGATGAGCAATGTGATGCGCTTATTCGTCAATCAGGTAAACCCCAATTTGGTGACTACCAAGCAAACGGCATCATGGCTGCAGCTAAAAAACTAGGATTAAATCCACGTGAATTTGCACAAAAAGTTTTAAATCATGCCGATCTTTCTGATGTCGCTGAAAAAACTGAAATTGCCGGCCCAGGTTTTATCAATATTTTCTTAAATCCAACTTGGTTAGCGAATAATGTCTCTGCCGCATTGAAAGATCAAAATCTTGGTGTAAGTGCTAATGAAAAACAAACTATCGTGATTGATTATTCTTCACCAAACGTTGCGAAAGAAATGCACGTAGGTCACTTACGTTCTACCATTATCGGTGATGCCGTTGTTCGTACCCTTGAATTTTTAGGTCACAACGTTATTCGTGCTAACCACGTGGGTGACTGGGGAACGCAATTTGGTATGCTCATTGCTTATCTTGAAAAAATGGAAAATGAACATGCGAGCGAAATGGAACTTCAAGATCTGGAAGCGTTCTATCGCGAAGCAAAAAAACACTATGATGAAGATGAAGCGTTCGCTGAAAAAGCGCGTAACTATGTGGTGAAATTGCAAGGTGGAGATGAATATTGCCGCACGATGTGGAAAAAATTAGTCGATATCACCATGCAACAAAATCAACGCAACTATGATCGCTTAAATGTAACGTTAACCGAAAAAGATGTAATGGGTGAAAGCCTATATAACCCTATGTTGCCTGCTATCGTTGAAGATCTGAAAAAACAAGGTTTAGCCGTTGAAGATGAAGGTGCGTTAGTGGTTTATCTTGATGAATTCAAGAATAAAGAAGGCGAACCGATGGGCGTTATCGTTCAGAAGAAAGATGGTGGTTTCCTTTATACCACTACAGATATTGCTGCTGCTAAATACCGTTATGAAACCTTAAAAGCGGATCGAGCATTAGTGTTCTCTGATACTCGTCAAAGCCAACACATGCAACAAGCTTGGTTAATTACGCGTAAAGCAGGTTATGTACCAGATAGCTTCTCACTTGAACATAAAAACTTCGGTATGATGTTGGGGAAAGATGGTAAACCATTCAAAACTCGTACTGGCGGTACCGTAAAATTAGCAGATTTATTAGATGAAGCGATTGAACGTGCAACTGTATTAATCAACGAGAAAAATACCAATTTATCTGATGATGAAAAAACAGCGGTTATTGAAGCGGTTGGTATTGGTTCGGTGAAATATGCGGATCTTTCTAAAAACCGCACGACTGACTATGTATTCGATTGGGACAATATGCTCAGCTTTGAAGGTAATACTGCGCCTTATATGCAATATGCTTACACGCGTATTCGTTCTATCTTCAATAAAGCAGATGTAAATCCAACCGCTCTTGCAGAAGCTAAGATTCAGCTTTCTGATGAAAAAGAACGTGCATTAGCAATTAAATTGCTTCAATTTGAAGAAGCGGTTCAAACTGTGGGCAAAGAAGGTACACCGCATGTACTCTGTGCTTATTTATATGAATTGGCAGGTGTGTTCTCCTCATTCTATGAACACTGCCCAATCTTAAATGCAGAAGATGAAAACGTAAAATTAAGCCGTTTAAAACTTGCTTCTCTTACAGAGAAAACCTTAAAACAAGGTCTAGAGTTATTAGGCATTAAGACAATCGAAAAAATGTAAAAAAGTGCGGTCAATTTCGACCGCACTTTTTCTTTATACATCCACTAAAATGAGTATCGCTGCTTCTCCGCCCCATTCTTTAGGTGCTTGGTGTAACGCTCGGACTTTAGGGTGCTGAACTAACCAACGTGGAATTTGTTTTTTCAACGTGAATGTTCCATAACCTGTCATGATGCTCGCGCAATAAACATGCTCATCTTCACAAGCTAACAACAGTGCTGCCAATTCCATTTTGGCTTGCTCACGGGTTAAACCATGTAAATCCAAAAATAATTCGGGTGAAAAATCGCCACGACGAAGTTGTTTCAATAAATGGCTATCTTCCCCTTCGCGTAAATATTTGATGACACCATCATGTTCATTTAGCAAGGGCTCATATTCATCGGAAAAATAGAAAAGCGTATCTTCTTTTTCTCGAATATCACGTAAATGGGATTTTTTTTGACCGCTCTTTTGACGCGGCGCTACAAAGGTATCTTGCTTGATGGGTTTGATCCCTTTTGTTTCCGCTCGAAAAAGATCGAAATCATCTGGTTCTGTCATTATTTTTCTCAATTTATTATTTTGCTTAATGATAGCACATCTATTCTATGGTATAACTAGCCAAATTTTTTATTGAGGTACAAAATGGAAACCTTACACAATCAAGAACTTGTTGCGACAATTTTAGAAGATAATGTGGCAAGTGAATTAACAACCATTCAAGATTTTTTACGCTGGACATACAGCACATTTAACCGTTCTGATATTTATTACGGACAAGGCCATGACAATGCGTGGGATGAAAGTCTTCAATTAGTCCTAGCTGGACTTCAATTACCGCTCGATTTACCACAAGATTTATTCAGCAGCAAACTTACTCCTTCAGAAAAAGAAACTTTATTACAATTAGTCTTAAGCCGAATTGAACAACGTGTGCCTGTCGCTTATTTAACGAATAGTGCTTGGTTCTGCGGATTAGAATTCTATGTGGATGAGCGTACGATTATTCCACGTTCACCAATCAGTGCATTAATCCAAGATAAATTTGCTCCGCTTTTAAAATCTGAACCAAAACGTATTTTAGATCTTTGTACCGGCAGTGGTTGTATTGCAATCGCAACAGCTGAAGCCTTTCCTGAAGCTGAAGTGGATGCGGTCGATCTTTCTGTGGATGCGTTAAATGTAGCGGAAATCAATATTGCTCGCCACCAATTAGAACACCGTGTTTTCCCGATTCAATCAGATTTATTCCAAAATCTATTCGGTCAACAATATGATTTAATCGTAACCAATCCACCTTATGTGGATGAAGAAGATTTGGCAGATATGCCGGAAGAATTCCATTATGAGCCTGAATTAGCCTTAGGTTCGGGTGTTGATGGTTTAGAAATTACAAAACAAATTTTAAAACAAGCACCGGATTATTTAACACCAAATGGCATGCTCGTTTGCGAAGTGGGCAACAGCATGGTAAGTCTCATCGAACAATATCCAGATGTGCCATTTGAATGGGTTGAATTAAAAAATGGCGGTCTAGGTGTATTTGCCATTAGCCGCGAAGATTTAGTGAAATATCACGATTCTTTTTAATCTCAAGTGCGGTTAAAAATCGTCGTGAATTTTGACCGCACTTAACAAATTACTGGCGCGCGTTCTTAATGCGTGCTTTTCTTTTTTTTAATAACACAATGAATTTACAAAAACTTTTACTGATTCGTCGTTTCTTTTCTACCCTTGCATTCTTTTCCATGCAAACGGTATTTTTCATCTATTTACAAGGAAAAGGCTTAAGTAACAGTGAAATTGCCTTTTCACTCTCGTTGCTTTTTTTCTGCAACCAAGCATTGGCTATTTTAGCCGGTATCTGGGGCGATCGCTTTGGACTGGCTAAAATGATGCTGCTCGGGTGCTTTTTAGATGTGATTGCCTATATTTTCTTTATCTCTGCAGACAACTACATTCTGCTTTTAATTGCCACCACCTGTTTTGGCTTAGGCAGTTGTTTGTTTGGTACCAATGCGAAAGCTTGCCTACTTGTACTCGCAGGCGAAGAATACAAAGAGAAAACTCGATTACAGGGAAAATATTTAAAAGTCACCTCCATGTCGTCTATGTTTGCGCCTTTGTTGGTGATTCCCTTTATCAAATACAATCACGTTGAGTCGCTGATTTGGGTCTGCTTTGCGATGGAAGCGATTCTCTTTGCCCTAATGGTTAAACCGTTTTATCAAATCCAAACCTTGCAGACCTTAGTAAAGTTTCGCTTTGCTCAAATTAAAGAAATCATCACCAAAGAATTTTTATTGGTGCATTTAATGTTGTTTATTCCTCTTTCCATTGCAACCTCATTCTTTGTGATCTTCCCGTTTCTTTTTGATAACAAATTAGGCATGCCGGAACACTCCCCCATTGCACTTTTTGTAAATGGTTTACTGACAGTCTCATTACAAAGTTATTTTTCTCGAAAAATTAATTTAACGATTAAACAAACCCTATGGGTGGCGCCAATCTTAGCTGTTGGTATTATCTTGCCTTGGTTTATTACGTTGAAATATATTTCTGTGGTTTTCGCTTATATTTACTTAGTCATCTTCACGGTGATTGAAGTCTATGCCTTAACGGCAATGGCGAATTTATTAGTAAAATTTGATAATGGTACTAACCGAGGTTTTATCTTTGGCGCATCACGATTATTGCTTTCTATCGCGACAGTTATAGTCATGAACTTAGTACCACATTTATTTTTATTATAAAAAAGAGCAGTCAGAATTCACATTAAATTCTGACCGCCCTTTTATTTTTGCTATTTTACTTCACATCTAATTCGACATTATCAAACAATTTCTTCACGGCATTGTTATCACGCAATCTCTCGGCTTTTTCAACCATTGGACGCGTTAAGTGCGGTGAGAAAAATTCGATAAAGTCATACATATAATTGCGTAAGAAAGTGCTGTGTTTAAACGCAATTTGCGTCATACTCGCACGGAACAAATGCCCTGCATCAATCGCTACTAAATCCGTATCGGCTGGCGTATGCGCCATAGACGCCATAATGCCCACGCCTAATCCTAAACGCACGTAGGTTTTTATCACGTCAGCATCCGTTGCAGTAAACACAATATTCGGCAAAATACCGGCTCGGTTAAACGCATAATCCAAATCAGACACACCGGTAAAGCCGAAGGTATAAGTGACTAACGGATATTTGCCTAATTCTTCAACGGTAAGTTCTTTCACTTTTGCTAAAGGATGATCGGGTTTAACAATCACCGAACGATTCCATAAATAGCAAGGCAGTTGAATTAAATCATCGAAAAGATACGGCGCTTCTGTTGTGATCGCTAAATCTACTTCACCAGAAATCAACGCATCGTGAATTTGAGTCGGTGAACCTTGATGAATATGCAAACTTACATCTGGATATTGTTTAGAGAAACGTTCCACCACAGCTGGCAGCATATAACGCGCTTGCGTATTGGTTGTTGCAATGCGTAACACGCCATGATTCGGACACGTATATTCATTGGCAACCGATTTAATACTTTGTGCTTTCACTAGAAGCTCTCGGGCAATAGCGACGATCTTTTTACCCGCTGGTGTAATGGATTTAATATGTTTACCATTACGCTCAAAAATCTCTAAACCTAATTCATCTTCTAACAAGCGTACTTGTTTACTGATACCTGGCTGAGAGGTATAAAGCGCATTCGCGGCTTCAGTCACATTTAAATTTTGGTTTACAATCTCAACAATGTAGCGGAGTTGCTGCATTTTCATCGCGAATACCACCTATTTTTTATAGCGTTTACTTAACTCAGTATAACGTTTTACTGCTTTACGAATTTGACCTGATTTTGGTCGGCGACGAGGTTTTGTCACGTCTAATTTTGTTTCGGTTTCTGGTGGCAAACCCACTAACTCACGTAGATAGTTGACGTTTTCCAGATCCATTTCTTCCCAGCCACCACGCGGTAAACCTTTCATCAGCTTAATGTTGCCGTAACGAATACGAATTAAGCGGCTTACTTGAATGCCTTGTGATTCCCACAGACGGCGCACTTCACGGTTACGACCTTCCATTAAAGTCACGTCATACCATTGATTAATCCCAACTCCGCCCGCAAATTTGATTTCTTTGAAATTGGCTGGACCATCTTCCAACTGTACGCCTTTACGTAAACGCGCTAACATGGCATCGTCCACTTGACCAAATACACGCACAGAATACTCACGCTCAACTTCACGGCTTGGGTGCATTAAACGGTTCGCTAATTCACCATCTGTTGTGAAAAGTAATAAGCCTGAAGTATTAATATCTAAACGACCGACTGCAATCCATCTTGCGCCATTTAAGCGTGGTAAACGATCGAATACGGTCGGACGACCTTCAGGATCACTACGAGTACAAAGTTCGCCTTCTGGTTTGTAATACATTAATACACGACACACTTCTTTTTGTGCTTGTTGAAGGTTGATGATACGACCATCAATACGAACTTTTACACCTGAATGTACATCGATACGATCACCAAGGGTTGCCATTTTGCCATCGACACTCACACGATTTTCAGCAATCATCGCTTCAATTTCACGACGAGAGCCTTGTCCTGCACGCGCAAGTACTTTCTGTAATTTTTCACCTTCTACAGTAGATTGACGAGAGGGTTTAGCTACCTTAGCTTTAGGGGTTGATTTGATGTCAGAATTGACCGCACTTTTACGTTCTTTACGCTCAAAGTGCGGTTGTTTTCCCGCTTGTTTTTCACGTTCTTGTCTGACTGGTTTTTGAATAGGTTTCATCTGTTTTCCTTTGTCGCTTTCCCAAGCGTCTGAAATAAGTTAAATGAAAGGAGCGGTACTACCACTTCCTTCACGTAAAATTACTGGCGATTCTTCCGTTAAATCTACCACCGTTGTTGGCTCTTGACCTAAATAGCCACCATGAATAATTAAATCCACTTGGCGTTCTAAATATTCACGAATCTCTTCTGGATCGGAATAAGTCATATGTTCATTATCAGGCAACATCAGTGAGCAAGATAGAATCGGCTCTCCTAATGCTTTCAATAAATCCAAAGCAATTTGGTTATCCGGCACACGCAATCCAATGGTCTTGCGTTTTGAGGTCATTAATCGACGTGGAAGTTCTTTCGTTGCCGTCAAAATAAAAGTATAACGCCCCGGCGTATTGTTTTTAATTAAACGATAAGCCGAATTGCTCACCGTTGCGTAGGTTGAAAGCTCGGATAAATCGCTACATACCAACGTAAAATTATGCCCTTCTGGCAATTTACGAATTGCAACAATACGATCCATCGCATGTTTATCGCCTATCATACAGCCTAAGGCATAGCCCGAATCCGTCGGGTACACAATGACACCACCTTGACGCAAGATTTCTACCGCTTGATTAATCAAACGCGCTTGCGGATTTTCAGGGTGGATATAGAAAAATTGGCTCATAAATTTGTCCTTAAAAAACTGACGAGATTATACACCGATTTAGATGCAGGTTATAAGAATTTGTTATAAAAAACGACCGCACTTTGAAAACTAATCCAAAGTGCGGTCCATTTTTTAAGTATTTTATTTCAATAATTCACGGAGGACTGAACCAATTTCAGCAAGACTTCTCACTGTCTTCACGCCAGCTGCTTCAAGTGCAGCAATTTTATCTTCTGCCGTTCCTTTTCCACCGCTGATAATCGCTCCTGCGTGTCCCATACGCTTACCTTTTGGTGCCGTCACACCTGCGATATAAGCCACTACCGGTTTCGTCACATGAGATTTAATAAACACTGCCGCTTCTTCTTCTGCAGAGCCACCGATTTCACCAATCATCACGATAGCTTCAGTTTCAGGATCTTCTTGGAAACGTTTGAGAATATCAATGAAGTTGGATCCTGGAATAGGATCGCCGCCGATCCCTACGCAAGTAGATTGACCAAAACCTTCATCTGTCGTCTGTTGTACCGCTTCATAGGTCAAGGTACCTGAACGAGAAACAATCCCTACTCTGCCTTTTTTATGGATATTACCCGGCATAATCCCAATCTTGCATTCATCTGGTGTAATCACGCCTGGGCAATTCGGGCCGATCATCACCACACCTGTTTCATTTAATTTTTGTTTTACCAACAACATATCCAATGTTGGGATGCCCTCTGTAATACAGACCACTAATTGAATACCTGCATCAATGGCTTCAAAAATCGCATCTTTACAAAATGGTGCCGGCACATAAATCATGGTTGCCGTAGCGCCCGTCACTTTTACTGCTTCACGCACTGTATTAAATACTGGCAAACCTAAGTGCGTTGTTCCGCCTTTATTCGGTGAAATCCCACCGACTAACTTTGTGCCATAAGCCAGTGCTTGCTCGCAGTGAAATGTCCCTTGCGCACCGGTGAAACCTTGGCAAATTACTTTTGTCTCTTTATTAATTAAAATCGCCATGATTATTCTCCTTTTGCCGCTTTCACTGCAGCTTGTGCCGCTTCTTGTAAACTATGTGCGGTAATTAAATTAACACCGCTTTCTGCTAAAATTGCTCTACCTTGCTGCGCGTTGGTTCCTTCTAATCTAACCACAACGGGCACTTTTACACCCACTTCTTTAATTGCCGCAATGACCCCTTCAGCAATAAGATCGCAGCGTACGATTCCACCAAAAATATTCACTAAGACAGATTTCACATTTTTATCAGTGAGAATAATTTTGAAGGCTTCAGCTACACGCTCTTTCGTTGCACCGCCACCAACATCAAGGAAGTTTGCAGGATTACCGCCATATAATTTCACGATATCCATAGTTCCCATGGCTAGTCCGGCACCATTAACCATACAGCCGATATCACCTTCTAAGGCGACATAATTGAGCTGATATTTTTCTGCTTCTGCTTCACGAGAATCACTTTGACTTAAATCGCGTAAGGCTAACAAATCAGGATGACGATAAAGTGAATTATCATCAATGCCTGCTTTCGCATCGAGACAAATTAAGTGACCTTCTTTCGTCACCACGAGAGGATTCACTTCAACTAAAGAAAAATCTTTTTCGATAAAAAGCTGCGATAATTTCACAAAAATAGCAGCAAATTGCTTATTTTGCTCGCCACTTAAACCGAGTTTAAAAGCTAATTCACGGCCTTGATATGGCATACCACCAACCAAAGGATCAATGGCGACTTTATGGATTAGCTCAGGTGTTTCTCTTGCCACATCTTCAATATTCATGCCACCAGCTGAAGATGCCATAAAAACAACTTTCTGTGAAGCACGATCAATCACCGCACCTAAGTAGAGTTCTTTATCAATCTGGCAAGTTTCTTCAATATAAATGCGATTAACGGGTTGGCCTTTTTTATCGGTTTGGAAGGTCACTAAATGTTGTCCAAGCCATTTATCTGCGAAAGCACGTGCTTCTTCTGTATTATGAACAAGCTTCACCCCACCTGCTTTTCCACGTCCACCTGCGTGAACTTGACATTTCGCTATCCAAACATCGCCATTCAGCTGAAAGAGCGCCATTTCAGCTTCATCTGCTGTTTGACATACGACACCTTCACTCACAGGCAGATCATATTGCTTAAAAAGCTGCTTGGCTTGGTACTCATGTAAATTCATATTTCCTTCCTATTTTGATGTTGTTTAGCGAAACAAACAAAAATTTGACCGCACTTTGTTTTAGCTCAAATTCGGGGGTTGCCCTTTCTATATTGAGTTATATACTGAGACAGAATAACCACAATTCATGTTAAGGATAACAACATGCAAACAAAAAAATCAAGCAATCTTGCGATTGCGCTCATTTGGTTTACTGCTGCTATTTCAATGGCAGAAATTCTCACCGGTACTTGGTTTGCTCCTCTAGGGTGGCAAAAAGGTTTAATTGCCATCGTCGTTGGGCACTTTATTGGGGGTTCGATGTTTTTCTGTGCAGGTTACATCGGTGCGAAAACCCAAAAAAGTGCCATGCAAACGGTACAAATATCATTTGGTGAAAAAGGTTCTGCCCTTTTCTCTTTACTCAATGCCATGCAACTGATGGGGTGGACTGCTGTCATGATTTATATGGGGGCTGAAGTCATTTCTATCTTAAATCAAACAGCTGATGCTTCCATCTTTCCATTCCTTACACTTGGCTTAGGCATACTCATCATACTTTGGTTACTACTCGGCTTCACTAAATTAGGTATCTTCAAAAGCCTCTCACTTGTCACCATGTTTTTACTGATGCTGTGGCTAAGTATTCAAGTAGCTAATAAGCCATTTATTGCCATGGACGTTGCGCAAAATATTAAATTTGGTACTGCTGTAGAAATTGCTGCCGTCATGCCACTTTCTTGGTTACCAGTAGTATCTGACCACACGAAGAACAGCGAAACACCATTTAAAACGACCGCACTTTCAACGCTGACTTATACCGCGACCAGCTGCTGGATGTATGCTCTCGGCTTAGGTGCAGCATTAGTGACCGGTAAATCTGAAATCTCACAAATTCTTTCTCTTGCAGGTGTAAGTGTTATCGGCGTATTAATTGTCATCGCCTCTACCATGATTAACACTCCACTTCCTGCCTATTCCACCGGTATGAGTTTAAATAATATTTTCCCTCAATTAAAAGTCACGCCAATCTCCGTACTTACCGTGATTGTGGGCATTATATTAGCCTCAATCTTACCAGTGACAGAATACGAACATTTCTTGTTCTTTATTGGTTCAGTATTCGCACCGATGATCGCCGTGCTTATCGCTGATTTCTTTGTGCTTAAACAGCATGATGTTAAAAAATCAGTTGATAGTGTTGGACTCGGCGTTTGGTTTGTCGGCTTCGTACTTTATCGTTTTCTTATGGCAAAAGGTTGGGAAAGCGATTTAGGTCTGACCTTCCCTGTTATCATCATTACCTTTATCTTAGCAATCTTAGTGCGCAAAATAGCTAAATAAAGATTGAATTTTAATGATAGAAAGGCGGGCATTCTTCCCGCCCTTTTATTCACATCAATGTAAAAAAGGCTTTTCCCCTCAAAAGAGAAAAGCCTATGTGTTTAGATTTCTAATAATAAACGAGTTGGATCTTCTAATAAGTCTTTAATCGCCACTAAGAAACCGACTGATTCACGACCATCAATTAAACGGTGGTCATAAGATAAGGCTAAATACATCATCGGGCGAATCACCACTTGACCATCTACCGCAACTGGGCGATCTTTGATGGCATGCATGCCTAAAATTGCACTTTGCGGTGGATTGATAATTGGTGTAGACATTAAAGAACCAAATACGCCACCATTAGTAATGGTGAAGTTACCGCCTGTTAAATCTTCAACAGTTAATTTACCATCACGACCTTTTTCTGCGAGTGCCTTAATTTGTTTCTCAATATCCGCCATGCTCAGTTTATCGCAGTTGCGTAATACAGGTGTTACCAAACCACGCGGCGTTGAAACGGCAATGCTAATATCAAAATAGTTGTGATACACAATGTCATCACCGTCAATTGAAGCATTCACCTCAGGATAACGTTTTAATGCTTCAACTACGGCTTTAATGTAGAAAGACATAAAGCCTAAACGTACACCATGTTGTTTCTCAAATTTCTCACCATATGTTTTACGTAATTTCATAATCGGCTGCATATCCACTTCATTGAATGTAGTGAGCATTGCGGTGGTATTTTTCGCTTCTAATAAACGTTCCGCAATACGTTTACGTAAACGGGTCATTGGTACGCGTTTTTCTGAACGAGAGCTATATGCCACGGTGCTAATGGTATTCTGCTCTGTCGCCACATCTTGTTTCGCTTTTTGTGCATCACGTTTTGCCACTTCACGCGCAATATCTTCACGGGTAATACGACCACCCACACCTGAGCCTTGAATTTTCTCTGCATCTAAATCGTGTTCAGCTAATAAACGACGAATAGCTGGACCTTGATCTGCTGAATTATTGTGACTATTTTCAATGGCTGCTCTTTGACGATCAGCTGGTGTTGGTTCATTGTCTTTCACTGTTTCAGTTGAAATATCGCCCGCTTGTTGGGTTGAAAGTTTACCTAAAAGCTGTTTACTTACTACGGTTGCACCTTCGTCTTGAAGAATTTCAACTACTACACCATCGCTTAATGCTGGCACTTCAAGTACGACTTTATCTGTTTCGATTTCCACTAAAACTTCGTCACGTTTTACGGTCTCACCAACTTTTTTATGCCATGTTGCAACAGTTGCATCCGCAACGGATTCCGGTAAATCAGGAACAAGAATTTCGATTGTCATTTTATTTTCCTTCAAATTATTCTTTCTTTAAAAATTACTGAAATTTCGACCGCACTTTTACAGTGTCAGTGCATCTTCTACCAATTGTTTTTGCTGTTTGGTGTGTAAAGACATGTAGCCTACCGCTGGTGAAGCAGAGGCAGGACGACCTGCATATTTTAACTTCACATGCTCAGGAAGCGAGCTGTCAAAGTTATGCTTACTACAATACCAAGCCCCTTGGTTTAATGGCTCTTCTTGACACCATACATAATCCGTCACATGAGTATAAGGCTCTAGCGCTTTCTTCACATCTTCATGTGGATACGGATAAAGCTGTTCAATACGAATAATCGCCACATCTGTTTGGTTATTCGCACGACGTTGTTCCAAGAGATCGTAATACACTTTACCTGAGCATAGGACTACGCGTTTAACTTGTTTCGGATCGATGTTATCAATTTCACCAATGACTGTTTGGAATGTGCCATTTACTAATTCATCTAAACTTGACACGGCAAGTGGATGACGTAATAAAGATTTTGGTGAAATGCCAATTAATGGACGACGCATTTTACGGATCGCTTGACGACGTAACATGTGATAAACCTGTGCTGGAGTAGATGGAATACACACTTGCATATTCTGTTCTGCACAAAGTTGTAAATAACGTTCTAAACGAGCGGATGAGTGCTCTGGACCTTGGCCTTCATAACCATGTGGTAATAACATCACCAAGCCACACATTCTGCCCCATTTTTGTTCGCCAGAACTGATAAATTGGTCAATCACGATTTGTGCACCGTTTGCGAAGTCTCCAAACTGTGCTTCCCAAATGGTTAATGTTTTTGGATCTGTCGTCGCATAACCATATTCAAAAGCCAATACGGCTTCTTCGGATAATACTGAATCCCACACCTCAAAACGACCTTGGTTGGCGTGTAAATGTGTTAATGGTACATAACCTGTACCGTCATTTTGGTTATGCACAACTGCATGGCGATGGAAGAACGTACCACGTCCCGCATCTTCACCCGATAAACGAACATTAACGCCTTCATCTAATAAGGTTGCGTATGCCATAGTTTCCGCCATACCCCAATCGAGCAATTTCTCGCCTTTTGCCATTTCACGGCGATCAGCATAGATTTTTTCGACACGAGGATGTGCACGCAAGGTTTCTGGATATTCACTGACACGCTCCGCTAAAGTTTGGAAACGTTCTTGTGGGAATTTACTTTCGTAAGGGGATGTCCAGTCATAGTTGAGATATTGCAACCAATCCATTTGAGCAGTATCCATTTCTCGCCATTCTTTCACTACGCGATCGCCATTATCTAAGGCATCACGATAGAGATTCATCATTTCAATGGCTTCTTCTTCGGTAATCACCCCTTCAGCAATTAAACGATCTGCATAGACTTTACGTGGTGTTGGATGTTTTTTGATGATGCTATACATCATTGGTTGAGTGGCTAATGGTTCATCAGCCTCATTATGACCATGACGACGATAAGAAATCAGATCAATGAAAATATCGCGTTTGAATAAATTGCGATATTCTACCGCCATTCTCGCGGCAAAAGCGACTGCTTCAGGATCATCACCATTCACATGAATAATCGGTGCCTGAATCATTTTCGCGATATCAGTACAATATTCTGTTGAGCGGGTGTCATTTGGGTTAGAGGTAGTGAAACCAATTTGGTTATTGATCACAATTCGGATTGTTCCACCAACGGTATAACCACGCGCATTGGACATATTCAAGGTTTCTTGTACAACACCTTGTCCCGCTACCGCAGAATCCCCATGAACGGTAACCGCTAATACTTGATTACGTTCTGTATCATTCTTTTTCGTTTGACGAGAACGTACCGCACCAATAACCACAGGGCTAACAATTTCTAAGTGCGATGGATTAAATGCAAGGGTTAAATGTACACGACGCTCACCAACTGCGAAGTCAGAAGAGAAACCTTGGTGGTATTTCACGTCACCTGTACGCTCGCCTGAATGTTTACCTGCAAACTCATCGAAAAGATCTTCTGGTTTCTTACCAAGCACGTTTACTAACATGTTTAAACGACCACGGTGTGCCATACCAAACACCACATCTTTTACACCTTGTTTGCTCGCATGACGAATAATTTCTTTCATCAATGGAATAAAGGCATCACTTCCCTCTAAAGAGAAACGTTTTGCACCTGGGAATTTCGCGCCAAGATAACGTTCTAAGCCATCTGCAGCGGTCAATTCGCTTAATAAATTAATTTTTTCTTCTTTGGTAAAGAGCAGTTTATTTAATTGGCTTTCTAATTTACTTTGTAGCCAATTTTTTTGCTCCATATCCTGAACATGCATAAACTCAAGACCAATTGAGCCACAATAGGTCTCTTTCAGCATTTCAGCTAAATCACCTAATTTGATATTATCGCGATGATAGACATAGTGATTAATATTGAAGGTTTCATTGAGATCCTGTTCGGTAAAACCGTGATAACGGTAATCCAATTCAGGTACGGTGGAGACTTTCCAACGATAATAATTGATTGGGTCAAGTTTCGCTTCTAAATGACCGCGGAAGCGATAAGCATTGATAAATTGGAGGACTTTGACTAATTTTGCACTGGCTTCTGGATCGATGATCGTCACAGCTTCTGTTGTATTTTCTCTCGCTAAACGACGGAAATAATCACGGACTGGTGAATGTGGTTGCTCTACTGCGGTTGTTTTCGGCAATGCATCAAATGTGGCACGCCAGCTTTCATCGACTGAAGATGGATCTTCTAAATAACGTTCGTATAACTCCTCAATATACGATTGATTAGAACCTCCTAAAGCGGTTGAAGCCAACCATTCATCAAAGGCACTGTAATGCTGCATATCTACCCCTTGTATTACATGATGTTGTTTGCCCATTATACATAGGATAAAAAAAGAAATAATCCTCAAATCACACTTTGTTACAATTTTGTGATCTACTTCAACAAAAAACCGCACATAAAGTGCGGTCTGTTTTATCTGAGTTTTCTTAGAAACTTAAGTATGGAGAGATTTTTTCAATTGTAGCTTCACCGATACCATCAATATTTGAAAGCTCGGCAGTACTTTTGATTTTGCCCACTTTGTTACGGTAATCAATAATTGCTTGTGCTTTTTTCTCACCGATACCAGAAAGTTTTTGTAACGTTTCTGCATCAGCTTTATTGATATTTACTTTAGTAGAAGAAGCCACTTTCTCTTTAGCTGACTCTTTTGTTGAAGTCGCTTTTTCTTTCACTTCTTTTACTTTATCTGCTGCTTTTGTTTTTGCATCAGACGCTTTTTCTTTCGCATTCTCTTTCACTGAATTTAATTTTTCAGTGGCTTTGTCTTTCATAGACGGTTGATTATTCTCAGTCGCTTTTTCTTTTAATGCTGATGCTTTCTCTTTTACCGCATCTTTTTCAGAAGTTGCTTTATCTTTCACAGCATCTTTCGCGGAAGTTGCTTTTTCTTTAGCTGCATTAACTTTATCTAATGCACTTGATTTCGTTGAGCTCGCGCTATCACTCATTGATTTAAGCTTATCATTTGCCGCATTTTTCACGTCAGCTTTTGTGCTTTCAACCATTGATTTTGAATTTGTTACAACATCTTCTTTTGTTGGCAATACGGATGTATTCGTTGCTAATGCAGAACCTGACACCGCTAATGCAAGTGATGTTAATGTTAAAAGTGATTTTAAAGATTTCATAAAAACTCCTGTTTTGTTATTAATAGGTTCGACAAGCAAACCTGTATGCTAAGACTTATCTTAAGAAAATTAGTTCAAAACAAAAAAACGCCCCAAATAAGGAGCGTCTTTAAATTTAATACTGACTAATCATCGCTTGAGAAGATAGAAAGTAATCTTAATAAGCTAATGAATAAATTGTAAATTGACACATAAATACTCACTGTTGCACGAATATAGTTTGTTTCGCCACCGTGAATAATATTGCTGGTTTCATAAAGGATTGTCATTGTTGAGAACACCACAAACAATGCACTGATCCCTACCGCTAGTGCTGGAATTTGGAAGAAGAAGCTTGCCACAATCCCTAACAATAACACGATAAATAATGAGAAAATCGCGGTAGAAAGGAAAGACATGTCTTTCTTAGTTGTGAGCACATAAGCTGAACAAGCAAAGAAGACGATGGCTGTACCTGCGAAAGCAAGCATAATCAAATCTTCCATTCCTCTCGCCACATACATATTTAAAATTGGTCCAATGGTATAGCCCATGAAACCAGTAAACGCGAATGCAGCCAAGATTCCCCATGCACTATTTGCTAAACGGTTTGTGACAAAAAGTAAACCATAAAAACCTACAAGTAACACGATAAGATTTGGATAAGGCAAGTTTAAGCTCATAGAGATATAAGCAACAACTGCCGAAAATGCCATCGTTAATCCCAATAAGAAATAGGTATTACGTAGTACTTTATGTGTGCTAAGTAGTGATTCTTCCTGTGAATTAACCACAATGCGAGATTGCATAAAAGCTCCTTATTTTACAAAGAATAAAGTTGATGAAACATCAATCCGTAAAGTAAGGGCTACAGCTAAAAAAGTCAATGGTAAATCAAGAATTTGTTTTAATTTTTAAATTTAAGAAGGTAAAAGTGCAGTCAACTTTTAAAGTTATTTTTTATATGCGTTATAGTGAAAAATTAACTTACTCAACAAGCTGAATTACATTATAATGAGCATTCTATTTATTCCACATCATGGACATTATATGAACAGCAAAAAATCTTATCTCGCTATTTTTGGCATCATTCTTGCAGTTGGATTGATGGCATCAGCGTTTATCTTAGGTAATCAATTTAAAAATTTACGCCAAACTGGCTCTATTTCAGTTAAAGGCTTGGCAGAAAGTCATTACACCTCAACACAAGGAACATGGGTTATCCGCGTAACAGGTTGGGGTGCGACTTATAATGATGCAATGGCAGCGAATCAGAAAAACTTGAATGAAGCCGTTCGTTTTCTTAAAGCTCAAGGTTTCGCTGATGAAAATCGAGAAATCACAGAATTAGATGTTTCTACTCATACTGACTATTATGAAAATGAAAAAGGTGAAACCAAAAGTAGAGATAATGGCTTTGATGCTTCAAGAGCAATCCGCATTTCGACTAAAGAACTAACTAAGTTACAAAAAGCACTCACCAATATTCACCAATTGGTTGCCAACAACCAAGACATTAGTTTTGGTGATCCAAATTATTACTTAGAAAATCTTGAACAAATTAAGCGTGAATTAATTTCAAAAGCCACACAAGATGCGCATGTTCGTGCTGAAGAGTTTGCGAAAACCAGTAATGTAAAAGTTGGCGTATTAAAATCCGCTTCACAAGGGCCATTCTACATCCAAGCACCAAATCCTGATGCGGATGACTCTAGCGATTACACTGGTAGCTACGACACAAGCACAATTGAGAAAAAAGCACGCTTAGTCGTGACTATTGAATATGCAATTGAATAATCATTTACTATTTACTAAACATTCATAAAAACAAAGTGCGGTCAATTTCATCATTAAATTTGACCGCACTTTCTTTTAACAAGGAACAACCATGCAACTCCCTACCCTACAATCCGCAAAATTAATTCGTCGCTATAAACGCTTTTTGACTGATATTGAATTACCAAATGGTGAAGTGATCACGATTCATTGTGCAAACACCGGTGCAATGACTGGCTGTGGTGAAAAAGGTGATACCGTTTGGTACTCTCATTCTGATAGCCAAACTCGCAAATATCCACATAGTTGGGAATTAACTCAATTAGCAAATGGCCAACTTGTTTGCATTAATACGCACAGATCCAATCAGTTAGTCTTTGAAGCCTTGCAAAATAAACAAATCAAAGAACTCGCTATGTATGATGAAATTTATCCTGAAGTGAAATATGGTGAAGAAAATAGCCGTATCGACTTCTTACTTAAAGGTGAAGGCTTGCCAGATTGTTATGTTGAAGTGAAATCCATCACCTTTGTAAAAGGCACATTAGGGATGTTTCCCGATGCGGTAACTACTCGTGGACAAAAACATGTTCGTGAGCTTTTAGCCATGAAAAAACAAGGATATCGCGCGGTTGTTCTCTTTGCCGGATTACATGATGGCTTCGATCGTTTTAAAATCGCTGAGTTTGTGGATCCTGAATATGATCGCCTTTTAAAAGACGCCAAATCTCAGGGCATTGAAGCTTATGCTTATGCGGGAAAATTCGAAATTTCAGATGGAATTCCAACCGCACTTTCTCTCACAGAAAGTGTACCTTACATCGATTAAAAAAATAATTGAGAATTATTTGCATTTTGTTATTGACAAGGCATTTGATAATAGTTATCATCTAGCCATTCCAAAAACAAACAGATAATCACTCCAACTTCACGCCTATTTCCCCACAAATAGGCGTTTTTTTTCATCTCAATCTTTTCATTTCAGCCATATTCTCTATAATGTAGCCTTTAATATTAAAATAACATTAGGAAATAGAATGACTGATATTAATACCGTTCTCGCAGAACTAAAACGCGGTACTGATGAGATTCTTTCTGAAGCGAATTTAATCGAAAAACTAAAAGAAAATCGCCCACTTAAAATTAAACTTGGTGCAGACCCTACTGCTCCGGATATTCACTTAGGGCATACCGTGGTATTAAACAAACTTCGTCAATTCCAACAATTAGGCCACGAAGTCTATTTCTTAATCGGTGATTTCACTGGTATGGTCGGTGACCCATCTGGTAAAAATACCACTCGCCCACCGCTTAGCCGCGAAGATGTGCTTCGCAATGCGGAAACCTATAAAGAACAGATCTACAAAATTCTAGACCCACAAAAAACGAAAATCGTATTCAACTCTGAATGGTTGGGTAAATTGGGTACTGAAGGGATGATCCGTTTAGCAAGTAACTACACCGTAGCGCGTATGCTAGAACGTGATGACTTCAAAAAACGTTTTGGTAACAATCAACCTATCGCAATTCATGAATTTATTTACCCATTATTACAAGGTCATGACTCTGTTGCTTTAGAAGCAGACGTGGAACTTGGTGGTACAGACCAAAAATTCAACTTACTTGTTGGTCGTGAACTACAAAAATCAGCTGGTCAGAAACCACAGGTAGCAATTACGCTTCCATTACTTGTTGGCTTAGACGGTGAGAAGAAAATGTCTAAATCATTAGGCAACTACATCGGTGTGACAGATGCACCAAGCGATATGTTTGGTAAAATCATGTCGATCTCGGATGAATTAATGTGGGATTGGTATAACTTACTTTCTTTCCGTCCACTCACTGAAATTGGTGAATTAAAAGCAGAAGTGGAAAATGGTAAAAACCCACGTGATGTGAAGATTTTGTTAGCCAAAGAAATCATTGCACGTTTCCATGATGAAGCAGCGGCAGAGGCGGCTGAGCAAGAATTTATTAACCGTTTCCAAAAAGGTGCAATGCCGGATGAAATGCCTGAATTCACCTTTGAGGGCGAAATTGGTTTAGCAACCTTATTAAAAGAAGCGGGACTGGTTCCTTCTACTTCTGAAGCGATTCGTTCAGCGAAACAAGGTGGTGTGAAAATCAATGGCGAAAAAGTCGAAGACATGAAAGCCAATGCGCCAAAAGGCACAAATGTTTACCAAGTCGGTAAACGTAAGTTTGCACGCGTAACCATCGCATAAAACACCTATGAAAATGACCGCTCTTTTTAAGTGCGGTTATTTTTTAACTGATATCCACAATAGAGGGAAAATAATATGAGCCAAAAAATCTGGGTAACTGGCGATGCGGTTGTCGATCTTATTCCTGACGGTGAAAATCATTATTTACGTTGTGCCGGTGGTGCCCCTGCAAATGTGGCTGTTGGTGTGGCTCGATTAGGCAGCCCGAGTGCCTTTATTGGTCGCGTAGGTAACGATCCCCTTGGCCAATTTATGCAAGACACCTTAAATGCGGAAAATGTGAATACACAGCATATGATTTTAGATCCGCAACATCGAACCTCTACGGTTGTGGTCGGCTTAGATAATGGCGAACGCAGCTTTACCTTTATGGTAAATCCAAGTGCGGACCAGTTCTTACAAGCCAGCGATTTACCGCCTTTCCAACAAGGTGAATGGCTACATTGCTGCTCTATTGCGCTGATTAATAATCCATCTCGCGAAGCGACTTTCGAAGCGATTCGTCGTATCAAAGCCGCTGGCGGTTTCTTCTCTTTTGACCCTAATTTACGCGAGTCACTTTGGTCTAGCTTAGAAGAAATGAAAACGGTGGTGATGGAAGCTGTTGCATTAGCGGATGTTCTGAAATTCTCTGAAGAAGAATTAACGCTTTTAACCAATACTGACAGCCTTGACAAAGCTTTTGAAAAAGTGACCGCACTTTATCCTGAAAAATTGATTATCGTGACTTTAGGTAAAGATGGTGCACTCTATCATTTAGAAGGTAAAAAAGATGTAATTGCTGGAAAAGCCTTACAACCGGTTGATACAACAGGTGCGGGTGATGCCTTCGTTGGTGGCCTGCTTGCGGGTCTTTCACAGCATCCAAACTGGAAAGACAATGATGTGCTTGTGCAAATTATCCGTCAAGCCAATGCTTGTGGCGCCCTTGCCACAACAGCAAAGGGAGCGATGTCTGCGCTACCAAATAAAGCACAATTAGCAGCGTTCCTAGCCAACTAAGGATCAAAGGTGCAAATTATTGCACCTTTTACTTACCCGATCACATTAACGAGGCACGATCACGATGATTATTTTCAATAATGGCAAATACAAAAGCATCCTAGCCGCAGAAAAAGGCGAACTCGCAGAAATTGCTGAAACCGTGCAAAAAGACAAAGATTTTCGACCGCACTTTCATATTGCCCCACCAACTGGCTTAATGAATGATCCGAATGGTTTGATCTTTGATGGTGTAAAGTATCATCTGTTCTACCAATGGTTTCCATTCGATGCCATTCACGGGATGAAACATTGGAAGCATTTAATCACGAAAGATTTCCAACATTATCAATCAGCCGATGATCTGATTCCTGGCGAGCTTTTTGAGTCTCACGGCTGTTATTCTGGTGGCGCTTTAAAAGTTGGTGATAAATTGGCCATGTTCTATACCGGCAATACGCGTCGTCCAAGTGATAATCAACGTGTGCCTTATCAAAATTTAGCGATTTTCGATCTTAATGGGAAATTGCTTAGCAAACGTCCGTTAATTGAAAATGCGCCTGAAGGTTATACAGAGCATGTTCGTGATCCTAAACCGTATTTTACTGAAGACGGTAAAATTCGTTTTATCTGCGGCGCACAGCGAGAAAACCTCACGGGAACAGCCATTATTTTTGAAATGGACAATCTTGAAGATACGCCACGTTTATTAGGTGAGCTTTCCTTACCTGCTTTTGACAATAAAAACGTGTTTATGTGGGAATGCCCTGACCTATTGAAACTCGGTGATAAAGATGTCTTTATTTGGTCGCCACAAGGTAAAGATCGGGAAGCGCATCAATTCCAAAATAATTATCATGCGACTTATGCTGTGGGCAAATTAACAGATTTAACCTTTGAAGCAGAATATATTAGCGAATTAGATCAGGGCTTTGATTTCTACGCACCACAAACGTTTGGCGGCCTAGATAATCAAACTCATGCGGTGCTTTTCGGTTGGATTGGTTTACCAGATTTAACCTATCCAACAGATAAATTTAAATGGCATTCTGCTTTAACCTTGCCAAGAGAATTGCGCTTAGAAGGCACAAGAATTTATCAACGTCCGATTGCTAAAATAGACGAAAATCTGACCGCACTTTATCCGTATCATCTTAATGGACAAGCCGAGATTAAAAATTTAGATTGCGCTTATATCAAATTTGAGGCAAATAACCAAGCCTTTGACTTAACCTTCTTCCAAAATGACAAAGGACAATCACTGCGTCTATCTTATAAAAATGGCTTGATCTGCTTAGATCGCAGTCAAAGCGAACAAACGGAATTAATGGAGAAATTCGATACAAAACGCTTCTGCGAAATTGAAAATCTACAGACTGTTGAAATTTTCTTTGATCGCTCAATTATTGAAATTTTCTTTAATCATGGTGAAAAAGCCATGACATCAAGATTTTTCATTGAGAACAGAAAAAATACAATAACCAGCAATCGCCCGTTAGATTTAACGATCGGTTATTTACCGACTATTCAATATATTTAAAAGGTTTTTATGCAAAAAACTCATTTCAATCTGAAAGATTTTCAGACGGCCTGTTTTTTATTTTGAGAATAATTGTATAGTGTATTTTTAACTTACTGTTTTTATTGTTTTAAATTACAGTTCGTGGACTTGCATATATCATTTCGTATTAAAGGATGTTTGAAAAAATAGGTAGGATTAAAATCATCTATTTCTATGAAAATTATAGAAGCATAATAAAAGAACAGTTATTTTTTAAATTTTATCTTTAAAATCTAATTGATAGTTATTTATTCGTACTAAGTTTTCAAAATGGTGCTAGAATAATGGGCTAAGCCATTACAAATTTAAGGAGTTTCAAATGAAAAAAGCATTATTTCTTTCTGTTTGCCTATTAGGGGCAGGTTCATGTTTTGCACAGGAAAATATAGAGCATAAAAAAGAAGTCTGTCCTAAAAGTGCATTAGAAAATATTGAAAATGTTAGTTATGATTGCTTGGATGTTTGGGATAGCCGTTTAGAAAAAAAAATTGATGAAAAATATAAGATGATATACCGACGAGTAAAACAAAAAGATATGGCTCTACATGCTTTGCCTTCCTCTTATTTTATTAAAGTACGTAAAACTTGGAATGCATATAGAGAACAACTTTGTTCTGATCCTACAAATAATACAGATCTAAAATCTGCATCTGATTGGTATATTCTTCAATGCCGAATTGAGCAATCGCAAGCTCATTTGAAAGCATTGGAGCGCTTCTAATTTGTTTTAAGAAAGGAATAAAGTATGGCAAAGAAAGCGAATCATGGCCTTCGTTTTACCGGTGGCGATCATTTAACCCCTAAAGATGGTTTTAAATATTATCTACATCAAGCTATGATGGTAAATGAATTGCATGGGGGGTATGGTGCATATGAAATGTCTGATGCTGTATATGGTTCTAGTGGTCCAAGCTTTGGTGGAAATCAATTTGATGTGGGATCTAATAAAGATGGCCAAAAGTTATTAGAAAAATACTTCATCTTATACAAGATGAGCAAAAATGTCCTTTTTGCTTTAACAGCTTTTTCATTAGTCGCCTGTACGACAACACCAAGTGAACCGCCAAAAAATACAGAACATTGGGCAACTCTAATCAGCAAACAGGAAAATTTACATCAGGTGGATAATAAATTTTACCGTAGTGAGCAATTAGAAGCACAATCTGAAGCGTTATTAAATAAATTGAATATTCACACTATTGTGAATTTACGCTTTTTTGACCGTAATGATGATAAACAAGCATTTGGTCATACTAAGATCAATTTGATTAATACCCCATTACTAACTTGGTCAATCAGCCCAGAGGAAGTTGCTGATATTTTGTGGCAAATTAAACAACATCAAAAAAATGGTGCGGTTTTAGTGCATTGTTATCATGGTGCTGACAGAACAGGCCTCATTGTTGCAAGCTACCGTGTGATTTATCAAAATTGGGATCTCAATGAAGCCAAACGTGAAATGCAACAAGGCCCTTACGGCTATCATTCTGTTTGGAAAAATATTGATAATTTCTTCACGCAAGAAAATATAGCTAAGATCAAAGCCGAATTAGATAAACGTTCTAACATAACAAAATAGAACATAAATGAAAGTGCGGTTAAAATTAACCGCACTTTTATTTCCACTACACTCTTTTATTAAAATTAATGACTATGTTTGTTCAACAACAAAACGCAACACCATCTAATCTTGTAGCCTTCAATTTTCTATTAATCGCCTTTTTAACGGGGATTGCCTCTGCCTTTCAAACGCCGACCTTGAGTTTATATCTCTCTCAAGAGATTCAAGTTTCACCTTTTTTTGTGGGCTTGTTCTATTCAGTCAATGCCATTATAGGCATTATCTTGAGCCAAATTCTGGCGAAATATTCTGATAAGCAAGATGATCGTCGCAAAGTGATGATTGTTTGCTGTTTAATTGCTATGCTTGGCTGTCTGATTTTTGCTTATAGCCGAAATTATTATGTGTTGATTATTATCGGCACAACGCTATTAGGGTTAGGTTCATCCGCTAATCCGCAATCTTTTGCTTTAGCGCGAGAATATGCTGAAAGTACTCATCGTGAAGCGGTGATGTTTACCACAATTATGCGAACTCAAATCTCATTGGCTTGGATTGTTGGGCCACCGCTTTCTTTTTTCATTGCGTTAAACTGGGGCTTTGATTACATGTATTTGGTGGCAGGGTCAGCCTTTTTACTGTGTGCAGGCGTCAGCAAATTATTGCCGAAAATCCCTCGTCAAAGTGCGGTTAAAAATCAAGAGATTTTAGACAATACGCCACCAAGAAAAAGTGTGATTTACTTATTCATCGCTAACCTATTACTTTGGACCTGTAACAGCATGTATCTCATTAATATGCCATTATTTGTGATTAATGAATTACATTTAAACAAAGAACTGGCGGGAACATTAATGGGGACGGCTGCGGGATTGGAAATTCCTGTGATGATTTTCGCAGGCTATCTCACCAAATATTTCAGTAAAAAGCGCTTGATGATGATTGCTTTAGTTTCAGGTCTCGCCTTCTATTCAAGTTTGTTATTCGCTGAACAAACTTGGCAGCTTATCGGATTACAAATGCTTAATGCGATTTTTATCGGTATTACCGCGACCATTGGGATGGTGTATTTCCAAGACTTAATGCCGACTAAAATGGGCACTGCCACCACCTTATTTAGTAATGCAGCAAAAAGTAGTTGGATTATCGGAGGACCTATTGCGGGTATTATTGCGGAAATTTGGCATTACAACTCTGTTTTTTATGTCGCTGTGGCATTAATTTTTATCAGCGTAGGCTGTATGTGGAAAGTCAAATCAGTTTAATGAAAATAAAAAAGTGCGGTCAATTTTAACCGCACTTTTTACTTTATATTAGCGCCATGCTTTGAATTGGTTAATCAATCCATTGGTTGAGCTATCATGGCTTGAAACGTTCTCTTTGTCTGCCAATTCAGGAAGAATTCGATTCGCTAATTGTTTACCTAATTCCACGCCCCATTGGTCGAAACTAAAGATATTAAAAATCACACCTTGTGCAAAAATTTTGTGTTCATACATCGCAATTAATGCGCCAAGAACAAATGGTGTAATTTTTTGCACTAAAATAGAGTTGGTCGGTTTGTTACCGGTAAAGACTTTAAATGGCACAATGTCTTTTACCTCATCCAACGATTTACCGGCTTTCACAAACTCTGCTTCGACTTCTTCTTTGGTTTTACCGAAAGCAAGTGCTTCAGTTTGTGCAAAGAAGTTTGATAACAATTTACTGTGATGGTCACCTAATGGATTATGGCTTTGTGCAGGCGCAATAAAATCACAAGGAATTAACATCGTACCTTGGTGAATCAATTGGTAGAACGCATGTTGGCCATTTGTACCTGGTTCCCCCCAAATAATTGGGCCGGTTTGATAATCACGGATAACATTGCCATTACGATCGACATATTTACCGTTTGATTCCATGTTACCTTGTTGGAAATACGCCGCAAAACGGTGTAAATATTGGTCATAAGGTAAAATTGCCTCAGTTTGTGCACCGAGGAAATTGGTATTCCATAAGCCTACCAATGCTAATGTTGCAGGAATATTTTTTTCTAATGGCGCAGTACGGAAATGTTTATCCATTTCATGCGCACCACTTAGTAACGCTTCAAAATTGTCAAAACCGATTGAAAGTGCGATTGAAAGACCGATTGCAGACCATAAAGAATAACGGCCACCAACCCAATCCCAGAACTCAAACATATTGTTTGTATCGATACCAAATTCTGCTACCGCTTTACCGTTGGTCGAAAGTGCGGCAAAGTGTTTTGCCACCGCGCTGTTATCTTTCGCTGCCGCCAATAACCAATCACGCGCAGAATTCGCATTGGTCATGGTTTCTTGCGTGGTAAAAGTTTTAGATGCGACTAAGAAAAGTGTAGTTTCAGGATTGACTTTTTTCAACGTTTCAGCGATATGTGTACCATCTACGTTTGAAACAAAGTGCATATTCAAGTGATTTTTATAAGGACGAAGTGCTTCGGTCACCATGTAAGGGCCTAAGTCCGAACCACCGATACCGATATTCACCACATCAGTAATTGCTTTTCCGGTATAACCTTTCCATTCACCTGAAATCACACGATCACAGAAAGCGCTCATTTTTGCTAATACCGCATTCACTTCTGGCATCACATCTTTGCCATCTACATATACAGGAGTATTTGAACGGTTACGAAGTGCGGTATGTAATACGGCACGATTTTCTGTGCGATTAATCTTTTCGCCCGTAAACATGGCATTAATCGCTTCATCTAATGCGGATTCTTTGGCTAATTGATGAAGTAATTTAAGGGTTTCTTGATTAATTTTATTTTTTGAAAAATCTACTAAGATTTGATTTTCAAAAGTTAAAGAATAATCGTTAAAACGATTTTGTTCTTGTTTGAATAAATCAGCGATAGTGGTATGAGCCAGTTGAGATTGGTGAGCTTCAAGCGCTTTCCACGCTTGTGTATTGGTTGGATTGATGTTTTTCATGAATATTTCCTTTTAAAAATTGAATTCTTTACATTTTTGCTTTCTTGCAAAAACAATTAATCGACATATTCTGTTATAACACGAGGGGTCAATTTTGTAATCAATTCATAGCTTAAAATACCACTGTATTTAGCTACTGTTTCAATTGGTAATTCCTTGCCCCATAAAATCACTTCGTCACCTACTTTATCTTGGCTATCTGCGCCTAAATCTACCGTCAGCATATCCATTGAGACACGACCAACAATAGGAACAATACGACCATTTAGATAAACTGGCGTACCTTCTGGCACATCACGCGGATATCCATCACCATAACCAATGGCAACCACGCCAATTTTAGTATCTTTCGGACTCGTCCAAATACCGCCATAGCCAACAGGCTCACCTTTTTTATGCTCACGCACAGAAAGCAAAGATGACGTTAAATTCATCACAGGAGTTAAACCAAATTCAGCACCTACAGTATCTGTTGGTGAAATGCCGTACATAATAATCCCTGGGCGAATACAATCTAAATGCGCTTCAGGCCAAAATAGAATCCCACCTGATGCGGCAATGGTTCGCTCTCCTTCTTTATTTTTTGTGGCTTGAAGAAAACGATCTAACTGAACTTGAGTGTAATCTGAATCTAACTCATCAGCACGGCTAAAATGACTCACAAAACCTAAGTGTGGTTGAATTTGAGGGAGTTTTTTCAGCTCTTGATAAAAATAATCCACTTCATCAAGTGACACACCCAAACGGTGCATACCAGTATCAATTTTTAACCAGACTTTAATTGGACTTGGTACTACGGCTCGTTTTAATGCTTCAAGCTGTTCGCGGTTATGTACCACCGTCTCAATATTATTTACTGCAATAATAGGCAGATCTTTTTCATCAAAAAAGCCTTCTAGCAATAAGATCGGTTTAATAATACCGTTAGAGCGTAAAGATAACGCCTCTTCTAAGCGTGCCACAGCAAAGCAATCCACCATGCTTTCTAAAGCAGATGAGACAAATACCACACCGTGGCCATACGCATTTGCTTTTACCACAGCAATAATCTTGCTGTGAGGTGCTTTTTCTTTAATAACTTGTAAATTATGTTTTAAGGCAAGCGAGCTGATTTTCGCTGTTGCCGGTTTTACGTTCATTTTTCTAATCCGTTATCTCTTGCCTAATAATCATCTCTGTATTCACGCTGTTCGGCAAGGTTATCAAAGCGTGAGAATTGACCGTTAAATGCTAAACGTACACGACCAATCGGACCGTTACGTTGTTTACCAATAATGATTTCAGCCACCCCTTTATCTTCGGAATTATCGTTATACACTTCGTCACGATAAATGAACATAATTAAGTCAGCATCCTGCTCAATAGATCCTGATTCACGTAAGTCTGAGTTTACCGGACGTTTATCCGCACGTTGTTCCAAAGTACGGTTAAGCTGGGAAAGTGCAATGACTGGGACTTCTAATTCTTTCGCTAATGCTTTTAACGAACGGGAAATCTCCGCGATTTCTAAGGTACGGTTATCTGAAAATCCTGGTACACGCATTAATTGAAGGTAATCCACCATAATCATGCTCAGGCCACCATTTTCGCGATAAACACGACGCGCGCGCGAACGCAATTCTGTTGGGGTTAAGCCAGATGAATCATCAATATAAAGATTGTTTTTTTGCTTAAACATCCCAAACACGCTGGCAATTTTGCTCCACTCCGTTTCATCCAAGTTTTGGCCTGTACGAATTTTGGTTTGATCCACGCGAGCAAGAGAGGCAATCATACGCATCATGATTTGTTCCGCAGGCATCTCTAAACTGAATACCAACACAGGCTTATCACTTGCCATGGCGGCATTTTCACAAAGGTTCATCGCAAACGTGGTTTTACCCATAGAAGGACGTGCCGCAACAATGATGAGATCCGAAGGTTGTAACCCTGCTGTTTTCTTATCTAAGTCAATAAAGCCTGTTGTGACCCCTGTCACACCGCTATGATTTTCAAGCTTACTTAAGGTATCAATTCGAGCAATAGTACTTTCTAACACGCTGATCACATTTTGTGGTCCTTCAGTTGAAGAACTGCGTTTTTCAGCAATAGCAAACACTTCTCTCTCGGCTTCATCTAACACCATTTTGATGTCTTTGCCTTTCGGAGAATAGCTATTTTCTGCGATACGATTTCCCACAGCAATAAGCTCACGCAAAATCGCTTTTTCACGTACGATTTCAGCATAAGCCAAAATATTAATGGCATTTGGGGTATTATTAGAAAGATCAGCGAGATAAGCAAAACCGCCTACGGAATCGCTAATGTCTTTCGCTTTAAGGGCTTGATCAAGGGTGATTAAATCAATCGGCGTTTGGTTACGCATTAATTCTTCCATGGTTTGGAAGATTGCTTTATGCGCAAAAGTATAAAAATCCTCAGCGATCACTCTTTCTGCAATACCATCCCAATGTTGATTACTCAACATAATGCCGCCAAGTACGGCTTGTTCAGCTTCAGTGGAATGAGGTGGGATGCTAACTTGTTCAGTTTTCTGATCAGAAGATTGGATTTGTCGTTGTGATGCCATAAGGATTTCAATTTAAACTAAAAAACTGTGCTTATGATACCGCAAATACGAGGTGGTTTTAAGAAAAAAGTGCGGTCAATATTTTCAATATTTTAGACATAAAAAAACGGTGGAAAAATCCACCGCTCTTTTTATAAGAAATATTGATTACTCAACGATTAAGGTACGGCAAACATTAGTTGTGCCTGCTGATTCATCACCTTGAGTTAATAATACAATATCACCAGAAACCAAATAACCTTTTTCTTTTAATAGGTTAATCGCTGCTTTCGCACCTGCAGAAGTACGAGATTCACCATCAAAATGAACTGGTGTCACACCACGGTATAATGCGCAACGGTTTAATGTTTCTTGAACACGAGAAAGTGCAAAGATTGGTAAACCTGAACTGATACGTGACATTAATAATGGTGTACGACCAGAGTGGCTTAATGTAATAATTGCTGCAATACCGCTTAAGTGGTTTGCTGCGTACATTGCAGACATCGCTACAGATTCTTCAATATCTCTGAATTCACGATCTAAACGGTGTTTAGAAATATTGATGCTTGGCATTTTTTCTGCACCTAAACATACGCGAGCCATTGTCGCCACAGTTTCAGCTGGATATTGACCTGCTGCAGTTTCAGCAGAAAGCATTACCGCGTCAGTACCATCTAATACCGCATTTGCCACGTCCATAACTTCTGCACGAGTTGGCATTGGGTTGCTGATCATTGACTCCATCATTTGAGTTGCAGTAATAACCGCACGGTTTAATTGACGTGAACGACGAATTAATTTTTTCTGTACGCCAACTAATTCTGGGTCACCAATTTCAACACCTAAGTCACCACGAGCCACCATGATTACATCAGAAGCAAGGATGATATCATCCATTGCAGCTTCATCAACAACGGTTTCAGCACGTTCAACTTTAGCAACGATTTTCGCGTCTAAACCTGCTTGTTTTGCTAATTCACGTGCATAGTTTAAATCTGCACTTGAACGAGGGAAAGATACAGCTAAGTAATCTACACCGATACGTGCAGCTGTGATGATATCTGCTTTATCTTTTTCAGTTAATGCATCTGCAGATAAACCACCACCTAATTTGTTGATCCCTTTATTGTTTGATAATGGACCACCAACTGTCACTTCAGTAAAGACTTTTGCACCGTCAGTAGAAAGGACTTTTAATTGAACACGGCCATCATCTAATAAAAGAATATCACCAGGAACAACGTCTTGTGGAAGAGTTTTATAGTCTAAACCAACTGCTTCTTGATTACCCTCACCTTTTGGTAATTCTGCATCAAGAATAAATTTATCGCCAACATTTAAGAAAATTTTGCCATCTTTAAAAGTAGAAACACGAATTTTAGGACCTTGTAAGTCACCTAAAATTGCCACGGTTTTACCTAATTTCTTCGCGATCGCACGAACACGCTCAGCACGCTCAATATGATCATCTGGTGTACCGTGAGAAAAGTTCATACGCACAACATTAGCGCCTGCTGCGATAATTTTTTCAAGATTGTTATCGCGGTCTGTTGCAGGACCCATTGTACATACAATCTTCGTTCTTCTTAATTTTCTAGACATTATCTAAACTCCACAAATGGTTACAATTTAAAAAAGCTTTTTTAATTTCGGCTCATCCGAGATAAAAACCGTCGCGCATTATACGCTTAAACCACCGCAAAATCAAAACAAGCACTGAGAGTTTTTGCAACAAATTTTGGTTATTTTTTTAGCAGCTAAATTTAACTTAAAACAAATCCCCTTGTTTTCATCATTAAAACTGTTTATCATCTGCCACATCTTTTGCGCGACTATAGCTCAGTTGGTTAGAGCACCACCTTGACATGGTGGGGGTCACTGGTTCGAGTCCAGCTAGTCGCACCATATTGCAATCCCAAGCTTTTTAGCTTGGGATTTTTTCTTTTTATCCCTACTTAATTTGAATGAATATTTCTGAATAAATTAAATTTATAAATGAAAACAATTCGTATTGATAGAGGAAAACCTTTTCGTTATACTTCCCACTCTTTTTATCTAACGGGAAGCTAATATGAATTTTAAATTAAGCCTCATTTCAACCGCACTTTTAACCAGTTTTTCCATTTCTACGTTTGCAGAAACTGAGCAGGCTGTAGATACAAATACCGAGACGCTTGAGCAAATTAACGTTCAAGATACGGGAATTAAACAAAATGGTTACCAAACGACTGGAACATCTGTTGTATCAAAAGCTGAAGTGCCTGTATTCGACACGCCAAACACAGTAAATATTCTTTCAACTAAGCTACTAGAGGATCGCAAACCTGAATCACTCATTGATGCGCTTTATAACGTCAGTGGTGTGAGTCAAGCGAATACGTTAGGTGGTATGTTTGACTCTATTCAAAAACGTGGTTTTGGTGGAAACCGTGACAACTCTATTATGCGTAACGGTTTACAAGCTGGCCCCGCTAAAAACTTTAGCGCGACAACTGAAACCGTTGAAGTTTTAAAAGGTCCTGCATCTGTACTTTATGGTATTCAAGATCCAGGTGGTGTAGTTAATATCATTACTAAAAAACCACAACAAACGCCACGTTATGTCGTTGGTGGAACCTTAGGTAATCATAGCCTGTGGGGAACGCAATTAGATTTTACTGGTGGCTTAGGAAATGGTTTTGCTTACCGCTTTATCTATGACAAACAAGAAAAAGATTACTGGCGTAATTTTGGCAAAGTGAAAAATACGACTTACGCCCCTTCTCTTTCTTGGGAAAATGATAAAACTAAAGTGCTTCTTTCTTATGAACACAAAGATATTCTTGAGCCATTTGATCGTGGTACAAATCTTTTAACGGCAACCAATTCATTACCGGATATTCCTGTATCGCGTCGTTTAGATGAACCAAATAATAAAACAACCGCAAAAACCGATAATATCGATTTCAAAATTGAACACAAATTAAGTGACGGTTGGAAATTAAATGCGGGTTACAGCTATGCTCGTTACAAATATTTCTACGATCAAGCTCGTATTACAAATATTAACGTTAAAACACGTACAGCCCGCCGTGCAATTGAACAGCAACAAGGCGACCAACGTGTTCATAGCGGTACATTAAATATCGTTGGTGAATTTGGTATTGGTGATATTGCTAACCGCTTTGTAGCCGGTGTGGATGTTATGCGTAATATTCGTGATCTTGGTCCTATTTATAACCAAGGTATCATGAATTCTGATATCAATATTGATCATCCAAACTATACCAGCCCTGTTGCGGAACATAAAAATGGTAACGGCAACGCCTACCAATATAACTATCTCAAAACTGTTGGGGTTTATATTCAAGATACCGCCTACTTTACAGATAACTTTATTATGACGGGCGGTTTACGTTATGAGTACTTTGATCAATTTGCAGGACGTCATTGCTTAAATGCGGCAAACTGTAAAAAAGGTCAAAATCTAACAAAAACCGGAAATACCGATCAGCACGATGGTAAATTATTGTATCAATTAGGTGCCGTATATAAATTTACGCCACATATTGCGACCTTTGCGAACTACTCTGAGTCTTTCCGTCCACAAATGAGTGTGGCAACACCTGTTAGCGGAGATTTAAAACCAGAACAAGGTAAATCTTTTGAAATTGGTGCAAAATACGAAAACTCAGGCTTTAATGCGACACTTGCATTATTCAATATCACCAAACGTAATGTGGCTGAGGCTGTTGGTTCTGGTTCAAATGCACATTTGAATATCGTTGGCAAACAACGTTCTCGTGGTGTGGAATTTGATCTTAATGGTCAAATTACGGATAGTCTAAGCGTAGCAGCTAACTATACATACACCAAAGTAAAATCACTTGAAAATGAACGTTATCCTGATGCGGTAAATCAACAACTTTCTGGTGTACCAAAACATCAAGCTTCTCTATTCCTAGCTTATAACGTAGGTGAATTTGATTTTGGTAACATCCGTATTGGTGGTGGTGCTCGTTATTTGGGTTCTTGGCATGCTTATAACAGTGATTACACAAAAGCATACAAATTACCTCATGCTGTGGTATATGATGCCTTTATTGCTTACGATACCAAAATCTCTGGCAAGAAAGTCTCTTTCCAACTTAACGGTAAAAACTTAACAGATAAAACTTACTATCCATCTACCTCTGGTAACGCAACAAATACATTAATCCCTGTTGCATTAGGTTATGGACGTGAATTTATCTTCAACACGAAAGTTGAGTTTTAATTGAGCGCACAATATGAGGGCGAATCATTTCGCCCTTTTTTCGTTTTTTACTTTATGGATAATCAATGAATTGGCAAACTGAACTTAACTCAAGTTTAAGCTGGATTTTGACCGCACTTTTCTGGGTAATTTTATGTTTTAGCGTGGTGATGATAGCACTAAAGCAAACTACATTCGGTCAGAAGTTTTGGCATATTGCATCCCCTTCGATTAATCGCCGTAACAGCATCAAAATCATCGTTATGCTATTGGTGTTGTTTACCATGATTTTGTTAGAAGTGCGTTTCAGCGTACTCAACTCTTTTTTCTATAATGGGCTTTATAGCTCAATGCAGGAATTAGATGCGGATAAGTTTTGGTTCTTTGCAAAACTGAATGCACTCTTAGTATTGGTACAAGTCATCCACTCCATCGCCGATTATTTCTTGCAACAAGTATTTGAAATCCGTTGGTTGGAAAGCTTGAATAAAGTCCTTGTTAAGCGATGGTTAGAAAATAAAAAATACTATCGCCTCAAATACGAAAAAGATCTGCCCGATAATATTGATCAACGTATTGAACAAGATGCACGTGAATTTATCAGTAGCACCGTCAAAATTGTGCGCGGTATGATTAATTCGATTTTGACTACCATTGAATTCACTATTATTCTTTGGTCACTTTCTGGAATATTAAGTCTTTTTGGATTGAATATCGAAAAAGGCGTCGTTTTCTTTATTTATGCCTTTATTATCCTCGCAACGTTAATGTCCGTTTGGATTGGTCACCCTTTAATCAAGCTGAACTTCAATAAAGAAAAACTCAACGGAGACTATCGTTATTCTTTAATTCGAGTGCGAGATAATGCGGAAAGTATCGCGTTCTATCAAGGCGAACAGCAAGAGCAGCATTTACTGAAAAACAAATTTGCCGAAATTATTCATAACCGTTGGGCAATTGTGTTGAGAATGCTGGGACTAGACGGCTTTAATGGAAGCGTCACGCGTGTTGCGAAACTCTTACCGTTAATGCTGCAAGCGCCTCGTTTTTTCACTGGACAAATCAAACTAGGCGATATGCACCAAACTGTGCAAGCATTTAACCGATTAATGACCGCACTTTCCTTCTTCCGTTTGTTCTATGAAGAATTTACGCTCTACCAAGCGCGTTTAAATCGTCTTTATGGTTTTATGACCAAGTTGGATGAATTAGATCATTCAAAGGTTCATCAACCCATGAAATGTTCTAACCGTGTTGCATTGTCAAATTTTGGTATTAAAGATGAGCAAGGCAGATTGTTGCTGAATAACTTAAATATTGAATTAAAAAATGGTGATGCTTTATTAATTCAAGGTCCATCAGGCACAGGGAAAACATCTCTATTAAAAGCGATGGCGGGGATTTATCCTTTTGAGACAGTTGGTCTGGTGGAACATCCTTGTGTGACCAGTTTATTCTTACCGCAACGTCCTTATATGCCACAAGGCACATTACGTGAAGCAATTTGCTATCCTGATATTGATCCTTATCATCCTGAATTGGAAAAAACACTGACTGATTGCTGTTTTGATAAATACCTTCATAGTCTTGATGTAGATAACGATTGGCAAGCGATTTTGTCACCGGGTGAATTGCAGCGTGTGGCATTTATTCGGATTTTACTGACGAAGCCTGAAGTGGTCTTTTTAGATGAAACCACATCAGCTCTTGATGAGCCGACCGAGTACCTGCTTTATAAAACAATTAAAAAGCGCTTACCGAATATGATCATTCTAAGTGTCGGCCATCGTGGTACATTACATCAATTCCATAATAAACAATTGGATTTGGCAGTCTGCATCGTATAAATAACAAAAGGCTAAATTATATTTAGCCTTTTCTTTTTACTACGCCCGTACAATTGCTTAGAACGTGCACAATGCTTGCTACACACCCCAATCCCCCCTATAATTTCCCCAATTTTTCTAATTTCATTTTCACAATGTCAAATAAAACCATTGCTAAAAATACACTATTTCTTTACATCCGAATGCTCTTCAATATGGGAGCGATGCTGTATATCTCTCGTGTGGTATTACAGGTTTTGGGTGTGGAAGATTTTGGTATCTACAACATTGTGATGGGTGTCGTGGTCTTATTTTCCTTTTTTAATGGCACAATGACCGCCACCACCCAGCGTTTTATTAACGTAGAAAAAGCCTCGAATGACATTCAACGTGTCAATAAAATCTTTAATATTAGTATCTTAAATCACCTACTCATTATTCTTATCGTATTAGTGTTAGCTGAAACCGTAGGTTTATGGTTTTTAAATCACAAATTGGTGATCCCCGCTGAACGCTTGCAAGCTGCGAACATTGTTTACCAATTGGCATTAATTATTGCCCTTGTTGAAATCATCAAGGTGCCATTCAATACCATGATTGTTGCACACGAAAAAATGGGATTCTATGCGTGGTTGGGATTAGGTGAAACCATCTTAAAACTGACTTCTGTCTTTATCTTAAGTCATATCACACATTACGATAAGTTGATTACTTATGGTTGCTTATTGCTTTCAGTCAGTTTAATCGTGCTCTCTCTTTATGTGTTATTCACTAAATATTATTTCAAAGAGGCTGCACGTTTCCGCTTATATAAAGATTTAAGCAAAACTAAAGAAATGGTGAGTTTTTCAGGTTGGATGCTTATGGGACAAGTTGCCTATGTAGGTTCGACCCAAGGCTTGAATATGGTATCTAACTTATTCTTTGGTGTCGCAGTCAACGCCGCTGTCGCTATTGCGACTCAGGTAGAAGGTGCTGTTTATAGCTTTGTGAATAATTTCCAAATGGCAGCTAATCCGCAGTTGGTTCAGTCTTATGCCGCAAAAGATTACGATCGCAATCGCCAATTAATTCTTGGTATTTCAAAATATTCACTTTATTTAATGGCGATTCTCTCTGCGCCTGTATTGTATTTCACCCATACCTTACTGACATTTTGGTTAGGCGATCATCTTCCTCAATATACTGAACAACTTGTACAAGCCATTATTGCTTGCTTATTAATCAGTGCAATGGCTGGTGCATTTTGGATGAGTGCATTAGCGATTGGCACATCCACTGTAAAACAATACAATATCATCGTAGCGTTAATTGATCTTTGTACGGTACCATTGGCTTATTATTTGTTCACACTAGGTTATAATCCAGTATTTGCCTTTGTGGGTAAATTTAGTACGATGGTCATCTCACAAATCTATCGATTATATTTTATTAATAAAAAAATTAAATTTAACCAAAAAGAATTTGTCTCATATTTAGTGAATGTCGGCGTGGTGTTTGGCCTGCTATTAGGTATCATCTATATATCCGATACTACCCGCAGTTATTCTTTATTGGAATTTATTGGACAATCCATCATCTTAGAAATGGTATTAATCTGTGTCATTTTAATCTTTGGATTAAACACAGCAGAAAAAAATTTCTTGTTTAGCTATTTAAAGAAAAGAGTAAAAAAATGAATCAACTCCTTATTGATTTAAAAAACAAACTGAATCCTATTGTCGAACTAATCAAAGATAAAAACGACGTATTTTATTTTGACTATCCGCTTCATTTAAATGTGGGCGATTTATTGATTTATCACGGAACCGAGCAATTTTTTAAAGATCACCACATTAATGTGACCTTAAAACGCTGTGAATACGATTTAGATCTTGCAGAAGTCAAAGCAAAAATCACACCAAACACCACCATTCTTTTACATGGTGGCGGTAACTTTGGCGATCTTTATCCACAGCATCAAAAAATCCGCGAAGAAATGGTGACAAATTTCCCGAATAATCGCATTATTGTGTTGCCACAAACTGCTTATTTTAAACACGAAGAAAATCTGCAAAAATCAGCCGCACTTTTCCGTAGCCACAGCGATTGCCATCTACTGGCTCGTGACGAAAGAACAGCAAATTTATTTGCCCAATTTTCAAATCATGTTTATTTGTCACCGGACATGGCTCATCAACTTTATGGCACCATGGAAACGAAGCAAGGCACAACGGGTGAACAACTTTACTTCTTACGTAAAGATATTGAAGCGAGTGATATCGAGAAAAATATCCTCGCACAACTACCCGCTAACAGCAATGTAAAAGACTGGGAAGACATTCTTTCAACAGAAGATGATGTAGTTTTAGCATTAAGTTGGCGAATGAGCAAAATGGCCAATAAATTTGGTTTAAGTTGGCTAAAAGATCTCTGTCATCAATTCTGGTATGCCTATACTCAACGCATTGTAAAACGTGTTGCGCAAGTATTCTTAGCGAATGACAAAGTGACTACAACTCGCTTGCATGGTCATATTTTCTCTTGCTTGTTAGAAATTCCAAATCGTGTTTGCGATAACTCTTATGGCAAAAATAGTAGCTATGCGAAATTATGGACAAAAGAGCTAGATTTCGTTGAATTGGATAAATAATGTTTGAATTAAAAAAACTCATTACCGCTATGATTCTCCCCCCATTTAATATTTTAATTTTATGGGGACTTTCACTTATTCTAGCTAAATTCAATTTCAAAAAATTAAGCCGAATTTCAACCGCACTTGGTTTCTCACTACTCTATCTTTTAAGTATCCCTTACACTGCACAAGTACTTAAAGATAGCCTCATTACTGAAGATCATTTAACTCTGCAAGATTATCAACAAGCTCAAGCGATCGTTTTACTGGGCGGTGGCTTGCGTGATAGCAAAGAACTTTACGCACCATTAGCTTCAACGGGTATTCAACTTGAACGCTTACGTTATGCAGCATTCTTGCAAAAAGAAACGCACTTGCCATTATTAATTACAGGGGCAAGTCCAACTGGCGCCATTGAGGCAAAAATCGCCGCAGAAGAGCTCCAAAACTTCTTTAATGTGCCAACCAAATGGATTGAACCTAAAGCCCTTACCACCAAAGAAAATGCCCTTTTCACCAAACAAATATTGGAAAAAGAAGGTATTCATAAAATTATTTTAGTCACTAATGAATGGCATATGCAACGTGCAAAATTATTATTCCAACAACAAGGCTTTGATGTGTTACCTGCAAGTGTAGGTGAAGGCATTACGCCCGACAGCTACGGACTCAATATGATGCATTTTATTCCGCAAGGTGGCGCAATTACGAAAAATATGCAATTACTCAAAGAGTGGATTGGATATTGGAAAGAGCGCTAAAGTGCGGTCAAAAGATTACAAATTAGATAATGTTAAGAGGAAGAAAACATGAGTCAAATTACACGCGAACAAATGCTTCAAGTATTCGAAAATCGCTGTTCAACACGTTATTACGATCCGAATAAAAAAATTAGCCAAGAAGATTTCGCAGCAATTTTAGAATTTGCTCGTTTATCACCAAGCTCAGTCGGTTCTGAGCCATGGAAATTCTTAGTTATTCAAAATAAAGCATTACGCGATAAGCTCAAACCTTTTAGCTGGGGCATGCAATATCAATTAGATGATTGTAGTCATTTAGTGATCATTCTTGCGAAGAAAAATGCTCGATATGACACGCCTTTCTTCCGTGATGTGGCGGTGCGTAGAGGTTTACAAGGTGAGCAGTTAGAAAAAGCCTTGGCAAAATACAAAGGCTTACAAGAAGTTGAAATGAAAACCGCAGAAAGCGAGCGTGCATTATTTGACTGGACAAGCAAACAAACCTACATTGCATTAGCGAATATGCTTACCGGTGCTGCCGCTATCGGTATAGATTCTTGCCCGATTGAAGGTTTTAACTACGATAAAATGAATGAAGTTTTAGCCGCTGAAGGTCTCTTTGATCCAAGTGAATGGGGTGTATCCGTGGCCGCAACATTTAGTTATCGTGCGAGAGACATTACCAAAAAATCTCGTCGACCAATTGAAGAAATCGTCACTTGGGTTGAATAATCCATTTTCAAATAAATGGGCAGCAAACGCTGCCCTTTTCTTTATCCACCAAATAAGGCTGCGCCACCCGTTACAGCTCCCATCGTGCCATATAACAAGCTTAGTGCAAAAAAGATCATAATTGCACCCGCAATACATTTGATCATGGCTTCGCCTTTTTGATTAGAACCTGCTAAACCATACCAATGGCCTAAGCGAGTCGCGACATTTCTCGCATAGCGTACTAACGCTGCAAAAAGCGAAAGCATTAATCCTGTTCCCAAAGACATAGCAAACGTGGCTAAAATTCCCCACCAATACAGATCCAACATATAGGCGAGAAAAAGCACAAAAATGGCGCCACTACACGGTCGCATACCAATGGTTAAAATCACTAAGAGTTGAGATTTTACATCACCCGATTGCTTAAGCTGTTGATCATTGGGGAGATGTTGATGCCCACAGCTACACTGTGTTTGACTTACTTTTCCTTGGTCATATCTAAATGGTGAAGCTGTTCCAATCTGTTTCGGTAATGATTGGATCGATGTAATACGAAAAGATTGTTTTTTCTTTAAGCCTTTCAAACCTTGAACAATCCAATAAAGTCCTAACAATAATAATAAAATGAGTGCGCTACGTTCTAGCCATAACTGACTAAGTTTAAAATATTTAGAGGAAAGATTAAGTATCACCACCACAATGGAGGTTGCTGCAACTGCGACAAAACCTTGCATGAGAGAGGAAAGTAAACTTAAGCGTACGCTGGTTTTAAGTTGGCTTTCGTGAGTGGAAAGATAACCAGCGATAATAAATTTCCCATGCCCTGGTCCTAATGCATGTAATACACCATAAGAAAAGGCGGCAAAAATCAACCATAATCCTGCCGTTGATGAATGTGCTTGAATTTGGTGTAGATTTTCAGAAATCAGCTGATTAAAGGCTTTTTGCCAATCGGCTACTTGCACAAAAAGCCAAGGTAATAAGGCGAAAATAATCGCTAATAAGCCGATAAAAAGTGCGCTCAATTTTAACTTCATTTTTTATTCACATTTAATTTTTACTTTCTGTGCAAACAATACACCAAGTGAATCATCTTCATTTTTTTGAGATTTATCCAATGATGAAGCGTAGGATTTAATTTTTTCATCGACATTAGGTTCGAGCACTTCCCCTTTGCAGTTTGCAGGAAGTGCTGAAAAATCAACCGCTCTTTTACCTATTTCAGTATAACGCATTGCCACATAATAGGTGCTGTCATAAGTCATTAGCGTAAATTCATTATTTTGTAAAGTCTGTGGCTGTGCTAAAAGAAAATCAAAATAGTATTCCACCTCGTTTCCTTTAACACGCATACCGTAATTTTCAGGGTGTTTTGTGTATTTAATTTTATGATTGTCTTTGTCAAAAACATAACTAAAGTAATGTTCATTCACAACGTTATCCATTACTTCATCAACTAATTTCTGTTGGGCAGCCTTATCCCCTTTCGTCTGCATCATGTCATACAATACGGCTGAAGAACTGGCTTCATCCAGTAACCATTGGGTCGAAAAACCAATTAATTGATTATCTTTCACTAAGGGTTTGGTTTGCATATCAATAAAGGCATGAGGATGTGCGAGAACCGAAAAAGGAGAAATTAGCGATAATCCAAAGAGTAATTTTTTAAACATAAATAAGAATAAAGTGGGCTAAATAATTGAATAGACAGATTTTATCACAAGCAGTTCCTAATCAAAATCGAATAAAAATCGATCTAAACGTAAAAAATCCTGTGATTTTCTTGATTTGTATCAACAAATTATTCATTCGCATTTCCATTATAACTGAAATTTATGTACTATTTGTCTCGTCAAGTGATTGCTTGATATTCATAAAGTTCCTAAATAAAATAATCATAAATATAGCTAAACTACTTTCCTACCACCCTATATGGGTGGTTTTTTTTGCCTTTCAAATAGCTTATTCCCTAAACATCAAGTAAAATAGCCGCACTTTTATTCATAACATCGAGAAAATTATGTCAACGCAATTTGTATATACGATGCACCGTGTCGGCAAAGTGGTGCCACCGAAGCGTCATATTTTGAAAGATATTTCTTTAAGCTTCTTCCCTGGCGCAAAAATCGGGGTGCTCGGCTTAAATGGTGCGGGTAAATCAACCCTTTTACGCATTATGGCGGGCGTGGATAAAGAGTTCGAAGGTGAAGCTCGTCCACAACCGGGTATCAAAATTGGTTATCTTCCACAAGAACCAAAACTTGATCCGCAACAAACTGTACGTGAAGCGGTAGAAGAAGCGGTTTCTGAAGTAAAAAATGCACTGACTCGTTTAGATGAAGTTTATGCACTTTATGCTGATCCTGATGCGGATTTCGATAAATTAGCGGCTGAACAAGCGAACCTTGAAGCCATTATTCAAGCACATGATGGACATAATTTAGATAACCAGTTAGAACGTGCCGCAGATGCATTACGTTTACCAGATTGGGATGCCAAAATTGAGCATTTATCAGGGGGCGAACGTCGTCGTGTCGCACTTTGTCGCTTATTACTCGAAAAACCAGACATGCTCTTATTAGACGAGCCAACCAACCACTTAGATGCAGAATCTGTAGCATGGTTAGAGCGTTTCTTACATGACTACGAAGGTACTGTTGTGGCGATTACCCACGACCGTTACTTCTTAGATAACGTTGCGGGTTGGATCTTAGAGCTTGACCGTGGTGAAGGTATTCCTTGGGAAGGTAACTACTCTTCTTGGTTAGAGCAAAAAGAGAAACGTTTAGAACAAGAACAAGCAACTGAAAATGCGCGTCAAAAATCGATTGCGAAAGAGTTAGAATGGGTTCGTCAAAATCCTAAAGGTCGCCAAGCAAAAAGCAAAGCACGTATGGCGCGCTTTGATGAATTAAACTCTGGCGAATATCAAAAACGTAACGAGACAAACGAACTCTTTATTCCACCTGGTCCACGTTTAGGTGATAAAGTGATTGAGGTAGAACATCTCACTAAATCTTACGGTGATCGCACTTTAATTGATGATTTATCATTCAGCATTCCAAAAGGGGCTATCGTGGGTATTATCGGAGCGAATGGTGCGGGTAAATCTACCCTATTCCGTATGCTTTCAGGTCAAGAACAACCAGATAGCGGCTCAATTACAATGGGTGAAACTGTGGTACTTGCCTCTGTCGATCAGTTCCGTGACTCAATGGATGATAAGAAAACCGTATGGGAAGAAGTGTCTAACGGACAAGATATTCTCACTATTGGTAACTTTGAAATTCCAAGCCGTGCGTATGTTGGACGCTTCAACTTCAAAGGCGTAGATCAACAAAAACGTGTGGGCAAATTATCGGGTGGTGAACGTGGTCGTTTACACTTAGCTAAACTTCTACAACGCGGTGGTAACGTACTGTTATTGGACGAACCAACCAATGACTTAGACGTTGAAACTTTACGTGCGTTAGAAAATGCGATCTTAGAATTCCCAGGTTGTGCAATGGTGATTTCCCATGACCGTTGGTTCTTAGACCGTATTGCAACTCATATTTTAGATTACGGTGATGAAGGTAAAGTGACGTTCTACGAAGGTAACTTCTCAGACTACGAAGAGTGGAAAAAGAAAACCTTAGGTGAAGCCGCAACACAACCACATCGTATTAAATATAAGCGTATTGCAAAATAAGAAATTAAAGTGCGGTCACTTTTGACCGCATTTAAATATCCTCAAGGAAAATATATGAAAAAATTATTTTTGATTTCTGCCTCTATTCTTAGCTTAACTGCTTGTGTTTCGACCGAATTATCAAATGAAAATCAGCCTTATGACGCCTCAAAAGATGCTCGTATTCGATTATACGGGCAGAATGGTAGACCTTCTTATTTAACTGTAAATATTGATGGTAAAAAGGAAAAAGTTACTATTGGTGGCGGATTAGGACAAGCATTTAGTTCAATGGTTGGAGCAAAAAGCAACGAAAGTATAGGTATGCCAGCAACAGAATTAAGTAAAGATCCTTCCGCTCATTCAAAATTTTTATCTGGTATATTTTTCAAAGAATTTGTTATCCCTGCTAATAGTGAAGTAACTGTTCAAAATGAAATTATTCCATTAGATCATTCGCATACTCACTATACAACTACTGAAAAAATTACAACTATAATAAAAGGAAAAAGCTGTAAAGGTAACATGATTAGTTTTATTCCTGAGGCTGGTAAAAATTATGAAGTTGCGCCAATAAGTTCTGATAGAGAATGTGGTGTTAGTCTTTATGAAATTAAATAAAATATAAAAATACGGTATCTCTACCACATTTTTATTCAGGAGTGATTATGTTAGTTTATTTGCACATTGTTTGTGCATTTTTAAGTTTAGGATTATTAATTATCCGTGGGGGAATGCAATTAAGTGGGAAAGATTGGCGAGCGATTAAACTGCTAAAAATTTTACCGCACTTAGTTGACACACTTTTAATTGCGAGCGGCTTAACGATTTTCTTCTTGGTCGGTTATCAGTTACAAAGCTGGCTCATCATAAAAATCATCATGCTTGTGCTTTATATCTTCTTCTCTGCTAAATATTTTAGTCGCAAAGCTACAAATCCAAATAATGTATTTCTAGCATTTGCTGTATTAAGTTTCTTGGGGGCAATTTTCTTTGCTTACCAACCAGACTTCATGGAAAGTTAATCATAAAAAAATCCATCTTAAATTGAAGATGGATTTTTTGTTTTATCTAACCGCCGGCTAACTTTACTTTAAATCCTTTTTGTTCTAAAAGTTGTTTTAGTAAATCACGTTTTTCGCCTTGAATCTCAATATTGCCGTCTTTTACTGAACCACCACAACCACACCGCTTTTTAAGTTCAGCCGCTAACTTTTTCAATTCATCATCAGCTAAATCTAGCCCAGTAATCACTGAAACGCCTGCGCCTTTTCGACCACTAGTTTGTTTTTGTATGCGAACCACACCATCACCTTTAGGGCGTTGTACTGGCTGCTTTTGCTCTTTAATTCTACCTACTTCGGTAGAATAAACTAAAGTACTCTCTGTCATACTACAAAAGTGATGAATTAATTGAACGAAGCACTTCTGCTGGATTTTCAGCTTGAGTAATTGGGCGACCAATCACCAAATAATCAGAACCAGAACGGATAGCCGCGGCAGGAGTCATAACGCGACGTTGATCGCCAAAATCACTTCCTATTGGACGAATCCCCGGTGTGACTAATTTAAAATCAGGGCCACAAGTATTACGTAAAATCTCCACTTCTTGTGGTGAACAAACGACTCCATCTAATCCTGCTCGCTGGGTTAAATGCGCAAGACGTAATACATGTTCAAGTGGTGAAGAATTAATACCGATTTGTAATAAATCCAAATCTTCCATACTGGTCAATACGGTTACTGCAATTAATAAAGGCGCATCTTTTCCATAAGGCTCGAGAATTTTCTTCGCTTCTTCCATCATTTTCAGACCACCGCTAGCATGGACATCAACCATCCATACACCTAAATCAGCCGCAGAACGCACTGCTCTTGCCACAGTATTCGGAATATCATGAAATTTAAGATCGAGGAAAACATCAAATTGACGCTCGTGTAATTGCTTAACGAAATTTGTTCCTAGTGTGGTAAACATTTCTTTACCCACTTTTAAACGGCATAAGCTTGGATCAATTTGATCCACGAGGGATAGCGCTTGTGCTTCCGTTTCGTAATCTAATGCAACGATTACTTTGCTATTCATAATTTTACCTCACTGTGTCAATTAATTATGTTCTGGTTTGATGGATTCCCACTGTTTGCAAGAAGGACAATTCCACATTAATTTATGGGTTTGATAACCGCAATTTGAGCAACGATAACCAAAGCTTTGCTTAATTCTCTCACCGACCATTTTATGTAGCAAAATTAAGCTTTCCTTACCTCGCCCTTCCTCTGCATCATCAATTTGGAATTGAATAAAACGGTGGAAAATAGATGTACTCGGATGTTTTGTTAACTGCTGATAAAGTTTTGATTGTGCGGCACTCTTACCATCTTTCTCTTCAATCACGCTTGCTAACATCAAATCTACTTTTGTATTGTTAACCTGCTGACTGGCTCGAATCAAGAATAACTCAAAGTTATCTCTCTCTCCTAATTCATCATAACAATATTTGAGCGTTTTCAGCACTTCACCAATATAAATTGGGTTTTGATCAAGAATATTCTCCAAAAAATGAATGGCTTGACGATAGTTTTTATTAGCCATTTCTAAATCAGCAAGCAGCATTGATGCTCTCACACTGGTTGGAGATACATTCAGCGCTTTTTGCAAAATACTGCGTTTTTCGACCGCACTTTCAAGTTCACCGCTTAAGGCATATTCACAATAACATTGTGCTAATTCCACATTATTTTCTTTAGGTGAGATCTTGGCAAGCTTCTCTGCGATATTAACCGCTTTTTTCCATTCTTTTGTTTTTTGATAAATCACCAAAAGCTGTTGCAGTGCATTTTCAGCAAACTCTGGTTCATCCACCATAATGATATAAAGCGCTTCAGCGCGGTCATAAAAACCGACTGTCATGAAATCTTTGGCAAGTTGCTGTTTAGCCAATAATTTTTGTTCGAAAGAATAATTGGGACTACGATCGAGTGCTTGATGGATCCGCAAAGCACGATCCACTTCGCCTCGAGAACGGAAAAGGTTACCGAGCGTTAGCTCAGCTTCAAATTGTGAATCGCTTTCAATTTCATTTTCTGTTTCTTGTTTTTGCAACATATCAAGAAACAAATCAACGGCTTTATCCGTTTGATTAGAAAGCAAAAAATTGACCCCCGTGACATAATCACGGGAGAGTTTATTACTAATATCTTCCTGATCTTTCTTGGCACTCCGATGCCCCATATACCAACCGTAAGCGGCGGCTATTGGCAGAAGCAGAAAGAGTAATTCAAGCATTATACTGCCTTATCGCGAGTAGTCGTTAATTCGTTAATTTGTAATGTTTGACGTTTAACTTGACGCGCTAACGACATATTTTTGAATTTTAATTTTAAGTAGAAGAATCCAGTAATTAACCAACCTAAAATTAATCCAAAACCAAATAAAATCGCGACTAACGTTGAAAGTTGGAATTGGCTTTCAGCAACAATGTAGTTAAAGGTGATTACTTGATCATTATTCGCCCCTATAGTTACCGCAACGATTACGATAGCTAGCACAATAATGAGTCCGAGAATATATTTAATCATTACAATCTCCTTGTTAAGAATAGTTTCATTATGCCAAAATTTGTAATAAAAAACGACACCTAAGTGTCGTTTTATTGATATCGATTGAATGTTTAAGCAAAAACATTTACGCGATCTTTTAATTCTTTACCTGCTTTAAAGTGCGGTACAGATTTAGCATCTAATTTTACAGAATCACCGGTTTTAGGATTACGACCCACTCGCGGTTGACGATGGTGTAAAGAGAAGCTACCAAAACCACGTACTTCAATACGATTACCTTCTTCTAAAGATTGTGCAATGAGTTCAAGAATATCCTTTACAATACCTTCTACTTCTTTTGCGGATAAAGTTGGGTGCTTTGTTGATAGATTTTCAATTAGTTCAGATTTAGTCATCGTCAACTCTCCTTTAAATTTATACTTAAACTTGTTATTAAGACTTACAGGTAATGCATTAGTTCATAATAAATTACCGCTAAATCCTTGTTAATTATAGCTGGTAGTAATAAGGCTGAGTCCATGACCCAGCCTTATTTATGTGAATTAATTATTCACCTTTAGCTGCTTTGAAAGCTTCAGCCATTGCGTTTGGAATAGCAACATCTTCTTGTTTGGTATTCACGTTTGCAACTGCAGCGGCTTCTTCAGCTTGATCTTTCGCTTTTACAGATAAGTGAACGATACGAGCTTTACGATCAACACCAGTGTATTTCGCTTCAACTACATCACCTGGTGCAACTTCGTTTGTTAAGTCTGCTGCACGGATATAACCTTCAACGCCACCTGCTAATTCAACTTTAGCACCTTTAGCGTCAGCTTCAACAACAGTTGCAGAAACTACTGCACCTTTTTTGTTGATTGCTACGAAGTTGTTGAATGGATCATCTTCAAGTTGTTTGATACCTAAAGAAATACGTTCTTTCACTGCATCTACTGCTAATACTACTGCAGAAACTTCGTCACCTTTTTTGTAGTTACGAACTGCTTCTTCACCTGGAACATTCCAAGAAATGTCAGATAAGTGAACTAAACCGTCGATGCCACCTTCAAGACCGATGAAGATACCGAAATCAGTGATTGATTTGATTTTACCAGTAACTTTGTCGCCTTTGTTGTGAGTTTCAGCGAATTGAGTCCATGGGTTAGGTTTGCATTGTTTTAAACCTAAAGAAATACGACGACGTTCTTCGTCAACTTCTAATACCATAACTTCAACTGTATCGCCTAAGCTTACAACTTTAGATGGGTGGATGTTTTTGTTAGTCCAATCCATTTCAGAAACGTGAACTAAACCTTCAACGCCATCTAAGATTTCAACGAAACAACCATAGTCAGTTAAGTTAGTTACTTTACCAGTTAATTTGCTGTTTACTGGGTGGTTTTCAGCGATAGCAACCCAAGGATCTTGACCTAATTGTTTTAAACCTAAAGATACGCGAGTACGATCTTTGTCAAATTTTAATACTTTAACAGTTACTTCGTCGCCTACATTCACGATCTCGCTTGGGTGTTTAACACGTTTCCAAGCCATATCAGTGATGTGTAATAAACCGTCAACGCCACCTAAATCTACGAATGCACCGTAGTCAGTTAAGTTTTTAACGATACCTTTAACTTCTGAACCTTCAGCTAGGTTCTCAAGGATTTGTTCACGTTCTTGGCTGTTTTCAGATTCGATCACTGCACGACGAGAAACAACAACGTTGTTACGTTTTTGATCTAATTTGATTACTTTGAATTCTAATTCTTTACCAAGTAGGTGATCAGCTTCACGTGCTGGACGTGTATCAACTAATGAACCTGGTAAGAATGCACGAACACCGTTTAACTCAACTGTGAAACCGCCTTTCACTTTACCGTTGATTAAACCGATAACGGTCGCTTTTTCTTCGTAAGCTTTTTCTAATTCAATCCAAGATTCGTGACGAACTGCTTTCTCACGAGAAAGTTTCGTTTCGCCGTAACCATCTTCAACTGCATCTAAAGCTACGTTTACTGTGTCGCCAACTTTAACTTCAAGTTCACCTTGAGCGTTTTGGAATTCAGCAACAGGAATTGCAGATTCAGATTTTAAGCCTGCATCAACAAGTACAAAGCCTTTTTGAATAGCAACAACAGTACCGCTAACGATTGAACCTTGACGGGTTTCAAGGCCTTTTAATGATTCTTCAAAGAGTTGAGCAAAAGATTCTGACATATAAATAATCTTCTTAATTTAAGTTAATAACATCCACATTAAGATCCATAAAATGCGGGGTTGAGGATAAATGTCTATTCTTCCTTGAATAAACAGTTAAATCGAAATTGACGCTTTTTGTTGAATATAAGCTAACGCTTGAGAAATGACTTCATCAATACTCAATGTTGTACTATCTAACAATAAAGCATCATCAGCCGGTTTCAATGGCGCAACCTCACGATTTCTATCACGAAAATCGCGTTCTTGTATCTCGGCTAAAATCTGTGCAAAGTTACCATTAATTCCCTTATTTTGCAACTGTTTATAGCGTCTTTTTGCACGTTCTTCCGCACTTGCGTCTAAAAACAGTTTAACTTGTGCATTTGGGAAAACTACCGTCCCCATATCTCGCCCATCCGCAATCAAGCCATCATTTTTACCAAAATCCTGCTGAAGTTGCAGTAAAGCTGACCGCACTTTTGGGAAAACTGCCACTTTTGAGGCGGCTTCCGCCACTTCTTGCGTGCGGATCAAATGACTCACATCCATTCCACCTAAAAGCACATTGACTTCTCCATTCTTTGGAATGAACTGAATATCTAAATGACGGGCTAACTCCGCTAATCCTTCTTCATCGGTTAAGTCTGCATGACGTTTCAGCGCAGCCAATGCCGTCACGCGATAAATCGCACCGCTATCTAATAAGGTAAAACCTAATTTTTCTGCCAATGCGTAACAAAGTGTTCCTTTCCCTGCCCCACTTGGGCCATCAACAGTGATAATTATCCCCATAATCTTCATCCTTTTACTTTCAAAACCAATACATTATAGACATAAATACCTTATTTCTCTAAAGATTCTTTTGCTAAATGCTAAAAAATAATTGGCTATTATAATTCTAAATTAATATTAATAATTCATACAAAATTTAAAGAAAACATACAACATCAGATCTTAGCCCCTCCTTATAAGGTAAAGACAAACTCTACCAATAAAAGACAAGCATCAATAATCGTTGCAATACTTTCCAGCCAATGAATAAAAGAAATTGAGAATTTCACAATATATAACATGAAAATGATTCTTTAGATATTATATTAATTTCATGATCTCATCCCTTGAATTTCACTCCTTAGAAGAAGATAATACGAATCTTTCTCATAAACACAGGAGGTAATTAATGAAAAAACAAATGAGATTAAACTTAGTTACATTTTGCATAATAAATGCAATGAACATTAATATTGCTGAAGCTCAAACAGAAGAAATACTCGATCAAATAAATGTGGTCGAAAAAAACGTAACTAATGATAAGAAACCATTTACAGAAGCAAAAGCTAAAAGCACAAGAGAGCATATATTTAAAGATACACAAACTATCGATCAAGTGATTCGTAGCATTCCGGGGGCCTTTACTCAACAAGATAAAGGATCAGGAGTGATTTCAGTTAATATTCGTGGTGAAAATGGATTAGGTCGTGTCAATACGATGATTGATGGTGTGACACAAACTTTTTACTCTACAGCTATGGACTCAGGTCAATCAGGCGGTAATTCTCAATTTGGTGCATCACTTGATCCTAACTTTATTGCTGGTGTTGATATCAATAAAAGTAACTTTTCAGGTTCCACAGGTATAAATACCTTATCTGGTAGTGCTAATTTTAGAACACTAGGTGTTAGTGATGTTATCACAGACGATAAACCTTTCGGCCTCATTGTAAAAGGTATGACAGGTAGCAATGAAACTAAATCGAATTTTATGGCTACGGCTGCAGGCAGAAAATGGCTTGATAATGGAGGGTATGTCGGTGTGGCATATGGTTACAGTCAACGTGAAGTCTCACAAGATTATCGTATCGGTGGAGGAGAACGATTATCTACACTTGGGCAAGACATTCTTGCCAAAGAAAAAGAAGCCTATTTCCACAATGCCGGTTATATTTTAAATTCTGCTGGGCAATGGACACCTGATTTAAGCAAAAACCATTGGTCTTGCAACGCGCCAAACCCAACATTTAACGGAAATACAGCTCCAATTACAACGACAAATGAACTGACTGGTGCAATTGAAACAAGAACACCAGGCTGTATTACTCGAGTTGAAAGAAAAGAAGAAAATTATGATTATGTGAGTGAAGAAGATACACCTAACGAGCCTCGTTACAATACATCTAGCTATCAACTTAACACCTATAAAAATGAAACTAGAACAAAAATTCTAAGAGAATTAGAAAATGGTGTGCCACCTAAAGATATCCCCGAATTACAAAATGATGTAGATTCAACAAATAACTCATTTGAACGTAATAAAGATCAATACAGCGTTGCCCCTATTGAACCAGGCAGTCTGCAATCTCGTTCTCGTAGCCATTTACTAAAATTTGAATATGGCGATGATCGCCATACTTTAGGTGCACAAATTCGCACTCTTGATAATAAAATTGGTTCTCGAAAAATTGAAAATCGTAATTATCAATTAAATTATAATTTTAATAATAATCGCTATCTTGATCTAAATTTGATGGTAGCACACAACTTGGGCAAAACCATTTATCCTAGAGGCGCATTCTTTTCTGGGTGGCAAGTCGAAGATAAATTAATTACAAAGAATGTGGCAAATATTATTGATATTAACAATAGCTATACTTTTTTATTGCCAAAAGAAATCGATTTAAAAACCACATTGGGCTTTAACTACTTTATTAATGAGTATAGTAAAAACCGTTTTCCAGAAGAATTAAGTTTGTTTTATAACAATGAATCACACTCCCAAGGAAACTATAGTTATTTAGGTCGCTTCCAAGGAAGCAAAAGCGGATTACCACAACGTTCAGTGATCTTACAACCTTCGGGTAAACAACAATTTAAAACTGTTTATTTTGATACCGCACTTTCTAGAGGAATTTACCATTTAGACTATAGTGTCAATTTTACGCATTATGCATTTAACGGTGAGTATGTAGGTTACGAAAATACACCAACACAAATTAATGAACCGATTTTGCATAAATCAGGACATAAAACAGCGATAAATCACTCTGCAACACTTAGTGCAGATATCAATGATTATTTTATGCCATTTTTTACCTATTCACGCACACATAGAATGCCAAATATTCAAGAAATGTTCTTCTCCCAAGTCTCTGATGTTGGCGTAAATACGGCATTAAAACCTGAGCGAGCTGAAACTTATCAACTTGGGTTTAATACCTATAAAAAAGCTGTTTTTACAGAAGAAGATGTTCTAGGTTTAAAACTAGTGGGATATCGTAGTTTCATCAAAAATTATATTCATAATGTATATGGTGTATGGTGGAGAGATGGCGTTGTTCCTGACTGGGCAGCTAATAATGGATTTAGATTTACCATTGCTCATCAAAATTATAAGCCTATTGTGAAAAAGAGCGGTGTCGAGTTAGAAATTAGCTATGACATGGGACGTTTCTTTGCAAATCTGTCTTATGCATATCAACGAACAAATCAACCAACCAATTATGCAGATGCAAGTCCACGTCCTAACAACGCATCAAAAGATGACATTCTAAAACAAGGCTATGGTCTATCCCGTATCTCAATGTTACCTAAAGATTATGGAAGATTAGAACTTGGCTCTCGCTGGTTTGATCAAAAATTAACTGTTGGTATCGCTGCTCGTTACTATGGGAAAAGTAAACGGGCAACCATTCAAGAAGACTATATTAACGGTTCTGAATTTGAATTAAATACTAGTCATGAAAGAACTTATTATGCAATTAAGAAAACAGAGGAAATTAATAAACAACCGATTATTTTAGATTTGCATATAAGTTACGAACCTATCAAAGATTTGATTATCAAAGCCGAAGTACAGAACCTGTTAGATAAACGTTATGTTGATCCTTTAGACTCAGGCAATGACGCGGCATCTCAACGCTATTATTCAAGCTTAAATGATTCCATTTGTAGCAAAAATGATACTTGCGATAACGGAATAAAAGATAAATCTGTGCTTTATAACTTTGCACGAGGAAGAACTTACATTCTCAGTTTAAACTATAAATTTTAATGGGTTTATATAAAAAGGCATAGTCAATTAACTATGCCTTTTTAAATAATGTTTATGATTCAATTTTAGAATTTATTATCTTATTAAAAGATTATTACTACAGTCTGTCTATCATCCCTAATACTAATGCCGAAGACTGTTTTGCAGCTAACGGTAAGAACTCTTCAAAAGACATACTTGCTTCGCCATCGCCTGCATCCGAAATTGCACGAACAACCACAAAAGGTACGTTAAATGCATAACAAACTTGTGCAATCGCTGTTGCTTCCATTTCTACTGCTGTCACATTAGGAAAATCAGCTTTAATTTGAGCAATTTTTTCTTCGCTATTAATAAAGCTATCACCCGAGCAAATTAAACCACGTTTTACATTTTGTCCTTGTGACTGTGCAATTTCATCGGCTAAATCGGCTAATTGTTTATCAGAAAGGAAAGCTGCTGGATTTGCGGGTAACTGACCTTTTTCATAGCCAAATGCCGTCACATCGGCATCGTGATAGCGGGTTTCATCGGAAATAACGATATCTCCTACTTTTAAACCTTTTGCGACACCACCTGCTGAGCCGGTATTTAAAACCACATCCGGTTTAGCCAATTGTAATAAAGCGGTAGTACCAATAGCCGCGGCGACTTTACCAATCCCAGATTGCAGTAAAGCGATCTCTTTGCCATTAATTTTGCCTTCAAAAATGACCGCACTTGCCACTTTTGTTTCTCTTTTATCTGTCATTAATTGGGATAAAATTTCCACTTCTTGTGCCATTGCACCAACAATCCCGATTTTCATTATCTTTTCCTTTCTTGTTCGAGTTTATTCACTAAGAAATCTAATACTGCTACGCCATAATCATCGTTATACAGCGTACTCGCGGTGAGAACATATTTTCCCCCCACAACTACATAAGGGAAAGTAAAGACACCATATTCTTCTGTCAAATAAATGGCATTACTCACATCTTCTTTCACTTCTTTAGAATGGACAACTTTATTAAATTCAGCTTTACTAATCCCTTGTGAGACGACCCATTCACGCATCTTATCTAATGTGGATAATTCGGTATAGCGTGCCTTTTCAGAGGTTTCAAATAACAGTACATCTGACAACTCACCCACTTTTAAACGCTGTAATGTATAGAATATTGTGGCTGAAAATTTAGCTTCATTTGTGGCGACAGGATGCTCTTCTAATGCCACTTTATTAGGACGAATTTGGCTATAAAGTTGTAAGATATCTTGAGCTGAAGAACAAACTCGGCAGTCATAATCAAAGAAAAATTGGATCGGAATTTTACGATCATTTCTTTTAACTTGTTCAATGGGTTCTTGATATGAAAAATAATCTCGACCGTCTTCAAACTGCGCCACATTCGCTGGTGGTAAGTGTGGTGAATTTTTGGCAGAAAAATCCTTTGCATTGACTTCACCGAATGCGACGTTCGTCACACTCAGCAATATCATTGCAAAGGATCCTTTTAATAATTTATTCTGCCAAACTTTTTTCATAAATTAACCAATTGGTTCAATATAATCGACTAATAATTGGAGGTTTCGATTTCCACGAAACTCATTAATTTCTAACTTATAAGCAAATTTTGCCTGCTTAATCGACAAGTCGGGATAATACCGAGTATCGATATTAAACGCAATGGCATCTAATAATGGACCGCCATTTTTAGGCTCTACGAGCATTTTTAAATGATTTTGATTCTGTCCGATTGCTCGTTGCTCAAAAATTTTAAATTCACCATCAAAAACAGGCTCAGGAAAAGCTTGTCCCCAAGGACCGCCAGATTTTATCACTTCTGCCGTTTCAATACTAAATTCATTTGCTTGAAGTTCGCCATCCGTCCAAATTACACCTTGTAATTGATCTTCATTTAACCAATCTTGCACCGTTTGATTAAAAATCTTTTGAAACTCAGGGAAAAAGCTTTCTTTAATGCTTAATCCTGCTGCCATGGCATGACCGCCAAATTTTAAAATCATATCAGGATGTTGGGAATGAATACGCTCTAATACATCGCGCATATGCAAGCCTTCAATTGAACGCGCAGAACCTTTTAAAATACCTTCTTGATCTTGTGCAAAAGCAATAACGGGTCGATGGTATTGATCTTTGATTCGAGAAGCCACAATACCTAATACACCTTGATGCCAATCTGGCTGGAATAAGGCGATTCCCATCGGTAACTCATCAGAAAGTGCGGTCAGATTTCGGCAAATTTCTAAGGCCTCTAACTTCATGCCTTGCTCAATTTCTTTTCGAGCTTGATTTAAACTGTCCAAATCTAAAGCTTGGGCTCTCGCCTCTTGCATGCTTTCTGCAAGTAATAACTCCACACCGACAGACATATTATCTAATCGACCTGCTGCATTTAAACGGGGTGCAATCGCAAAGCCCAAATCAGCCGAGCAAAGTTTTTCGACTTCTCGATTAGCCACTTCTGCGAGAGCAATAATTCCTGGTCGACAACGTTTCGCACGAATTCTCATCAACCCTTGATGGGCTAAAATACGGTTATTTTGATCAAGGGGAACGACATCTGCAATCGTGCCTAGCGCGACTAAATCCAGTAATTCAGTAAAATTAGGCTGTGTTTCAGCCGTAAAAATGCCCAACTCACGAAATTTGGCACGTAAAGCGAGCATTAAATAGAATGCTACGCCTACGCCGGCTAAACATTTTGAAGGGAAATCACATTGTTGCAAATTGGGATTAACAATGGCATCAGCATTCGGCAGTATTTCTGGTGGCAAGTGATGATCGGTAATTAACACCTTTACACCCTGATCTTTTAAATACGCCACGCCCTCAAAAGATGATACCCCGTTATCCACCGTCATTAATAACTGCACGCCTTTTTCCATTGCCATCTCAGCAACAGGTACACTCAAACCATAGCCTTGCTCAAAACGATTTGGCACCAGATATTCCACATCAGTAAAGCCAAGCATACGTAAAGCTAACACTGAAAGCGCCGTACTGGTTGCCCCGTCTGCATCAAAATCACCGATAATAACAATCTTTTGTTGCTGTTGATAAGCATCAACCAATAAGCTCACGGCGTGTTGAATACCGTGTAATTGATTGGGATTCAGCATTGATTGCAAAGTGCGGTCTAATTCTTGGCTATTTTTAATATGGCGAGAACGATAGAGACGATCGAGTAATGCATTATCTGAAACAGGATTTCCGGCAGGAATTTCACGACGTTTGATGAGTTTTTTCACGGTGTTTTGTTATTTAAAATTATCACCTAAAGGAACATTTGATATGTGCTTTGATGATATGAATATTTAAAGGGCGTATACAATACGCCCTCACTACTAAAAATTATTGTGCTGATTCCTTCAAGGCAGCTAATAAATCTTTGGGTTTCAAATATCCCCCAATCAATTCACCTGTTGAAGTCACAATACTTGGCGTACCTTGCACACCGAGTTGTACACCTAAATCATAGTGTCTTTTCACAATGTTAGGTGTTTTTAATTCTTTCGGTAAGTTACCTTTTTCTGCTTCGTTCAATGCAAATACAGGATCTTTCGATGTCCAAATGGCTTCCATTTGGCGAGCGGTTTCATTCATTCCAGCACGCGGGAATGCAAGATAACGAACGGTAATACCTAAATCATTATATTCTTTCACTTGTTGATGAAGGATATGGCAATAATGACAAGTAATATCCATGAATACGGTCACAACATATTTTTCATTTTTTGCAGGATAAACGATCATTTCGCTTTTTAATGCATTCACTTTATCTGCTAAAAATTTACCCGCTACATCAACCGGGCCTTTATTTGTTAATTCATACATTTTGCCTTGCAAAACATATTGACCATTTTCGCTTACATATAAAATGCCTTGATCAGTCACAGCTGTTTTAAGGCCTTTTACTGGTGAATCTTTCACTTCAATATTTTTCGCACCTAATGCCTGTAACTTCGATTTAATCTCAGCATCACTCGCCATTGCAGTGGCAGAAGCAGTGATTAAAAGTGCGGTCAGTAATTTCTTCATTTTTATTCCTAAATATATCTAAACAACAAAGGTTAGAATTATAAATGGATCGATAATTTGTGCAAGCCAAACTACCCAAAAAACTGAAAATGACTTATACTTCCGCCGTTTATAGAGGTTTATTTATTATGTTTGAAATCAATCCAATCAAAAACAAAATCACCGACCTTTCCGAGCGCACCTCTGTGCTTCGGGGGTATCTTTGACTTCGACGCAAAAGTCGAGCGTTTAGAAGAAGTTAATGCCGAATTAGAACAGCCCGATGTGTGGAACGAACCCGAAAAAGCCCAAGCGCTCGGGAAAGAACGCGTTTCACTTGAACAAGTGGTTGATACCATCAAGAATTTAGAACAAGGTCTAGAGGATGTTGAAGGGCTTCTTGAATTAGCCGTTGAAGCGGAAGATGAAGAGACCTTCAATGAAACGGTTGCTGAATTAGATGAGCTTGAGCAACAACTTGCAAAACTCGAATTTCGACGCATGTTTAGCAGTGAACATGATGCGTGTGATTGTTATGTCGATTTACAAGCAGGTTCTGGTGGTACAGAAGCGCAAGACTGGACGGAAATGTTACTTCGCATGTACCTTCGCTGGGCTGAAAGCAAAGGCTTTAAAACAGAATTAATGGAAGTCTCTGATGGCGATGTGGCGGGTTTAAAATCAGCGACGATTCGTGTCAGTGGTGAATATGCTTTCGGTTGGTTACGTACGGAAACCGGTATCCATCGTTTAGTACGCAAAAGTCCATTTGACTCCAATAACCGTCGTCATACATCATTTGCAGCAGTTTTCGTTTATCCTGAAATTGATGACGACATTGATATTGAAATCAATCCGGCTGATTTACGTATTGACGTTTACCGTGCATCCGGTGCAGGTGGTCAGCACGTCAATAAAACTGAAAGTGCGGTGCGTATTACTCACATGCCAAGTGGGATTGTCGTGCAATGTCAAAACGATCGTTCTCAACACAAAAATAAAGATCAAGCCATGAAGCAGTTAAAAGCGAAATTGTATGAGCTTGAGTTACAAAAGAAAAATGCGGACAAACAAGCGATGGAAGATAATAAATCTGATATTGGTTGGGGCAGCCAAATTCGTTCTTATGTGTTAGATGATGCGCGTATTAAGGATCTCCGCACAGGCGTTGAAAATCGTAATACACAAGCCGTATTGGATGGCGATCTTGACCGCTTTATTGAAGCAAGCTTAAAAGCGGGACTTTAATCATCTCTTATACAAAAAAGTGCGGTCAATTTTAACCGCACTTTTTTATTACACTTCTTCTTTTTCTTTCACTTTATTCTTGCCTAACACTACATCTTTCATCACTGTCAGCAATTCCTTTTGAACATGAGAAAGTTTTGGTTTTTCGGCTTTTTCAAACGCCAGTGGGCGACAAAACTCCATAGCTTTTATGCCCAATCGAGCCGTCAATAATCCCACGCCAATCCCCTGCGCTGCTCGTGCGGAAAGTTTCGCTGTAATATCTTGTGAAAGCCAATCCATGCCTAAATCCTGCACAATCTCCGTTGCACCAGCAAAAGCAAGATTCACTAACACCATTCTGAGCAAACGAAGACGGGTAAAATACCCTAGCTCAATCCCATAAATCGCTGCAATTTTATTGATTAAACGAATATTTCGCCACGCAATAAAAAACATATCAATAATGGCTAAAGGACTGATTGCCACAATCACCGCTGATTCTGCTGCCATTTTAGTAATCAGTTTTTTCGCTTTTCGATCAAAAGACTGTAACACCATTTGACTAAATAAATGGGTGACTTCGCGAGCAGAATAACTTTCATTCAACTGTTTTTCCCATTGGACAATTGCAGGATGTTGCGAATCCAATTTTAAGGTATCGGCAATCGATAAACACAAGGCTTTTCCTTTATCACTATCTTGCTCCGAAAAAACGTGATGGTTTTTAAACGCACTTTCACCAATTAATCGCTGACTTTGTTCTTGTAAATTCAAACGCTTTTTGAGTTTCACCAAACGTCGCCATTCTGCGATAATTTCAGATAAACCAAACAACACAACGACAAAACTCACTAACGCAAAAGCAAGGTAAATCCATTGTTGGTTTTGATAACTATCCCAAATCCATTGAACAGATTGCGCAACCGTCGCCCCTAAAAATAAAAGTGCGGTCAATTTTAAAGCCGTTTTCCAACCACTCGATTTAGGTTTCACTATTTGCTCAAATTGCTCGTCCAACAACTCCCCTTCTAAAGGTTCATTATCAATGGTTGTTTCAACATTATAAAATTCCTGCTTAGGCAGAATTTCTTCCTCTTCGGGTTGGTGAGATTGTGTGAAAATTTGTTTTGTCATTATTCTTTCCAATAAAAATAGAAACGGTATTTTACTTCGAATTTCTTTAGCAAATCTTAAATGGCTGAAATAAAAAAGCAATATTGACTAGAAAATAAAATGAGATACTATAGCCATAGTCCACAATTAGTTTATCTAATGTGTTAAGTTTTAACTGTTAACTAACTAGAAGGATCTTTTCATGAAGAAACTTATCGCCACTGCGGTGCTCTCCGCATGTTCCATGGCTTACGCCAATACCGATATTCCAAACTACAATACCGATTCTCATCTGTATGAATTCACTCAAACTTATGACTTAGTTGCGCCAAAAGGTTCGCAAGGACAAGCGAATCTGTGGGTGCCTTTACCGTTTAATGGCGAGTATCAACAAGTAAAATCTATCCATTTCGAAGGTAACTATTTGGATGCCTATGTAACGGAAAACAACAAATATGGGGCGAAAACCCTCTTTGCTACTTGGGATAAAGATGCACAAAAACGCGATTTAAAAATCACAATGGTGATTGAAACCAAAGATCGCGAACCAATGGTTAAAGGTTTGTTGACGAATTACAAGCCACCAAAAGACGTTCACTATTCTGTTGATGTACAAGAATATTTAAAACCGACTCAACATATTAAAACAGATGGTATTGTGAAACAGTTCGCCGATAAGATTGTAGGCACTGAAACCAATCCATTGAAAAAAGCGGAGTTGATTCACCAATGGATCGTCAACAATATGGAACGTGATAATTCTGTTTTAGGCTGTGGTGATGGTGATGTAGAAAAAATTCTAACTACAGGTGTGTTAAAAGGTAAATGTACCGATATTAACTCTGTTTTCGTTGCGCTTGCTCGTGCCAGTGGTATTCCTGCTCGTGAAATTTTTGGTATTCGTTTAGGTGCAGCAGATAAAATGGGCAAATATTCCAAAGGTGCATTCGGTAGTGCGGACGAACATGGCGTAGCAAACGTAAGTGGTGGTCAGCATTGTCGTGCTGAGTTCTATCTTGCAGGATTCGGCTGGGTCCCTGTTGATTCTGCAGACGTAGCAAAAATGCGTTTAGCAGAGAAAAAATCCGTTGACGATAGCGATACGCAAGCTGTAGCCAAATACTTATTTGGTAACTGGGAAGCAAACTGGGTTGGCTTTAACCATGCGCGTGACTTCGATTTATATCCGCAACCAGAACTTGCCCCACTCAATAACTTTGGCTATCCGTATGCCGAAATCGGTGGTGACCCGTTAAATTCATTTGATCCAAAAGAATTTAAATATGACTACGTCTCTAAAAAGCTCTAATAAATCTTTTTGGGTTGCGATTGCCACCGCGCTAAGTGCTGCAGTGGCATCAACCTTGTGCTGTATTGCGCCTTTAATCTATTTAGTATTTGGCGTGTCATCCACATGGTTGATTGGCTTGGGTGAATATGACTATTTACGCATTCCGATGCTTATCGTTTCATTATGCGCCTTTGCCTACGGTTTTTGGTTGCTGATGTTTTCCAAAAAAATCATTTGCAGCAAATACATTTCCCGTAAAAAGCTCATTGTGTTATATTGGATTGTATTTATCGTCATGCTCTTTTTCTTAACTTATCCAACCATTTTACCGTGGATTTTAGAGCTTTCTAATTAGGAACAAAAAATGAAGAAATTAACGACCACACTTTTGCTTTCATTATTCACCTTCTCTATCGCTCAGGCGGAAGAAACAAAGCAAGTTGTGCTAAAAGTGAATGAAATGAACTGTCAGCTTTGTGCTTATCTAGTGAATAAAGAGTTACGCAATATTGATGGCGTGATTTCCACTAAAGCCTCCATTAAAGATAGAACTGTGACTGTTGTAGAAGATCCAAAAGTTCCTGATGAGCAATTGATTAATGCAATTCATAAATTGGAATATACGGCGGAAGTGGTTAAATAAAGCGCTAGAAAAATAAAAGTGCGGTCAATTTTGAGAAGTTTTAAAACTCATTAAATTTGACCGCACTTTATATCTGGACATTTAAAATTACATTCAACTCAAATATCAATCTATCCAATATTACCATCGCTTATTCCTAGCTTCAATTATCAAAACTAAAGTCGCCATTGCTGCGGACATATTTAACCAAAAAAATGCTGTTTTCTTAAAATCAGAAAAGGAATAATTATCAAGTTTTAAAAGGATTTCAAATAAACTATATATGAATGTAAAAGATGTAAAACAAATAATAAATATAATTACCCAAAATATAAGATATTGAAGTAAGAGCTTAGTTTTCAATATTCCTCCCGATATATCGGCTCGTTATTATCAATATACATTACTTACTTTAGCTATGTTCATCAAACCACTACTAATGGCTAGATATGATGTTGCATTGAGTTTAAACACAAAGTGCGGTCAAAATTGACCGCACTTTTTTATCTTTCGATAATCGACTTATTTAATCACGCCACATGCCATACGTGGGCCGCCACCGCCAAGTGGAGCTGGATGATCTGAGTGGTTGTCACCACCAGCGTGAATCATAATAGAGTGACCACGAACTTCATCTAATTTTTTAAGACGAGGCGCTAAAACAGGGTTAGTTGCTGTACCATCATGTAATACAGTTAAAGCCGGTAAGTCACCTAAGTGAGCATCATCTTGCCATGGGAAACCGTGCTGTTTTGCACCTTTAGGATCCCAGTGACCGCCAGCCGCTAAACCTGCTGTTAATTTACCGTCTTTTTCTTTTGGATCACAGCTTGGGTTTTCATGAATGTGGAAACCATGTAAACCTTCAGCTAAACCTTGTAGATTTGGTGTAAACACTAAACCATAATTTGATTCAGTAATCGTTACAGTCCCTACATCTTTGTTACCATTTGCAGGATCTAATTGTTGTACTTTTACTTCGATTGAAGGACCTGCTGGTTTTGCCATATGGTCATGTGCATTTGCCACGCCAGCAGCACAAATTCCGCTGATTGCTAATGCTAAGAGAGTTTTCATTTTCATCATAAGCTCCTTTACTTTAGAAAGACTCAAGTTAATTCTACCTAAATACCAATAAAAAAATAGTGGTTTATATTAAATATTTGACAATTAAATTGATTTGATTTTTCTATCAATCAAATCTGTCCGCCAATAAAAACTGCAAGACTGCATCCATTCTTAAATGCGGGATGCTTTCACCTTGTTGTAAAACTTGAGGTTCAAAGGAATCAAAGTCAAAAGATTGTTTTGACCAGAACTCAGCATTAGGTAGTTTACTTGGAACAGATCCTGGATAAAGGGTAATCAGTTGTTTATCTAAAGAACGCACACCTTGAATAACTTTGATTTGCTTACCGTTTTGATTAACTAAAACCTGTTTTGTCGCTCGAATCGCAGCAATTGCCGTGTATTCTGTATCAATCCCTTCAAATTCAACATGACGCCCGCCTTCTTGCACCAATTGGCGCATCAGGCTGATTAGGTTTTGAATTTGATCTGTCGTGATATGATCGGCTTTTGTTGCCACAAACATGAGCTTATCAATATTCGGGGAAAATAAACGATTAAGTAAATTGCGTTTCCCATAATGGAAATTTTTGAAAAGCTGATTAAGCCCCGTTTGCATATCGATAAAGGCTTGTTGACTGTGATTCAGTGGCGTTAAGCAATCCGCTAAAATTACTTGGCGATCAAAAGTAGAAAAATAATTTTCATAAAAGCCTTTCACCACCTTATTACGATAATAATCATATCGCTTATTCAACACGGCAAAATAGCTATTGGATTTCGCTTCTCTTTTCAGTTTTTGCCATTGTTCTTCTGACAAATGCAGTAACGGAAAAAATTGCAAAACAGGTGCGCCTTCTAATTCCCCTGGCAAGACAAATCGGCCAGGTTGAATAAATTGCATACCTTCTGCTTTGCAAGCAAGCAAATAATCGGTATAAGATTTTGCAATCTGCGCTAAAACATCTTCATTGACGACCGCACTTAAATCAAGTTTTTTCAGTTTATCCAACCAATCTTGCGCAAACTGTTGACGAATACCTGATGTAATTTTGGCTTGTTCAAGTGACCATTGTTGAAAATCTAAATTCAGCAAAGGTAAATCCAATAGCCATTCACCTGGGTAATCAAAAATATCCAAGTATAATGTACCACGTTCTTTAAAATGGCGAAGTAAGCCCGATTGGCGTTCAAAACGAATAGCAAGACGTGTTTCACTTACCCCTCGGGTAGATTGGCACCATTGTGGAGGATTATTCATTAAATCATTGAGATTCGCTTCATAATCAAAACGTGGAATACTTAAATCCTGCTGTGGCACACGTTTTACTGCCAAAATAGACTGATTTCGGGCAGCCTCAAATAAAGGAAGATGTGCATTTCCCTCTTGATTAATATGTAACAATTGATTAATCAAGCTCGTAATAAAGGCTGTTTTACCGCTTCGACTTAGCCCTGTCACAGCTAAACGTAAAGTGCGGTCAAATCCACGATTGATTATTTGATTAATTTCCCGATTAATTGATTTAAACATATCCTAAGAATCCAATAACTAGCCATTTTTGCCAAGATATTTTACAATTCACTCAATTTATCACAAAACGGTCTTTAATAATAAAGCTATGTTACGTCGAAATGTCACTTTTTGTTTTTTATTGTGTGGGTTGAGCCAAATTAATCTGGCACAAGCCGCGCCAAGCATACCCAAAATGCTGACAGAAAACGGCTTAACATACTGCACGAATGCATCGGGCTTTTCCTTTAACCCGCAAACTGCAGACGCAGGCACCAGTATGAATGTAGTGACGGAGCAAATTTATAACAAACTATTTGATATTAAAGATCATAGTGCTACGCTTGTTCCAGTATTGGCTCAATCCTATTCAATTTCATCTGATGGCAAACAAATTCTTATTAATCTTCGTAAAGGGGTGAAATTCCATCGTACTCCTTGGTTTACACCAACTCGTGACTTTAATGCCGAAGATGTGGTCTTTTCGATTAATCGTGTTTTAGGGCACGATACTTATCTGCCGACCCTTTCAGATGATGTGGTAACTTACAAAAATCCACAATATAGAATCTTCCACGAGCAAGCCAAAAAGGTACACTTTCCGTATTTTGAAAGTATTAAGCTGAATCAAAAAATTAAAAGTATCACGGCAACGAATCCTTATCAGGTCCAAATTGAACTGTTTGAACCCGATGCGTCAATTCTGTCGCATCTTGCCAGTCAGTACTCTATTATTTTCTCGCAAGAATATGCGTATCAATTAAGTGCTGATGATAACCTCACCCAATTGGACACTCACCCTGTTGGCACGGGCCCTTATCAAGTGAAAGATTACGTTTATAACCAGTATGTTCGCTTGGTACGCAATGAGGATTATTGGAAAAAAGAAGCCAAAATTAAAAATATTATTGTGGATCTTTCGGCGGATCGTACAGGGCGTTTAATTAAATTCTTTAATAATGAATGTCAAATCGCCTCTTATCCTGAAGTCAGCCAACTCGGTTTATTAAGTGAAAAGGACGACCGTTATTATCTGCAATCTACGGATGGAATGAACTTGGCCTATTTGGCTTTCAATTTCCAAAAGCCATTAATGCAAGATAAAACCATTCGCCAAGCCATTTCACAAAGCTTGAACCGTTTTAGAATTGTTCGAAATATTTACCATAACACAGCAACGGTGGCGAATAATATTATTCCTGAAATCTCTTGGGCTTCTGCAATTAATACGCCTGATTTTTCTTATGATTATCAGCCCTCTGAAGCGGAAAAAACGTTACGCGATAAAAAACTCACGTTAAATATGTGGGTGATGAATGAAGAGCAAGTGTATAATCCTGCCCCTATTAAAATGGCGGAGCTCATTAAATGGGATTTAGCCAAAGCGGGAGTGGATGTTAAAGTGCGCTCAGTCACACGCACGTTTTTAATCGAACAATTACGCAAAGGTACAGAAGATTACGATTTAATCTTAACGGGTTGGCTTGCTGGAAACCTTGATCCTGACGGTTTTATGCGTCCAATTTTAAGTTGTGATACACAAAAGGAAATCACTAATCTCTCTAATTGGTGTAACCCAGAATTCGATAAGATGATGGATCGTGCACTATCCACCAATCATTTGTATGAACGTTCTAAAGCATATAACAATGCGCAAGAGCTCATTTTAAACGAATTACCTATTGTGCCAATTGCAAACGTCAAACGGCTTTTGGTTGCACGTGGTAATGTAAAAGGAATTGAGATGACCCCATTTGGTAGCATCAATTTTTCTACCTTGTATTTCATGAAAAATAAGGAGAAAAAATAATGCTCTTTTCAGCAATTCGTTATGTCATTTGGGTAAGCATTTTATTATTGATTTTATCCGTATTAAGCTTTGGGATTTTAATGCGAGATCCGCTCAATGCAGATCTTGTCACAAATAACATTTATAGTGCTTATTATCATTACCTTACATCATTGTTACAGGGCGATTTAGGGATTACCTATAACGGCGGAGAATCGTTAAAAGATTTAATTTTTACTGTATTACCACCCACATTAGAACTCTGTTTTACCGCACTTTTATTGGCTTGCATCTTAGGCATTCCTCTCGGCGTGTTAAGTGCGGTCTATAATCAGCGTCCTTGTGCACGCGCATTGCAAAGTATCTCTAATGTTGGTTTGTCTATTCCTATTTTCTGGTTTGCCCCAATTTTGCTCTATGTAGCAGCGATTCAAAGCTGGGAGATTGCAGCCATCGGGCAGTACAATTTGCTGTATGAAATCAAACCTATCACAGGCTTCCCTACCATTGATATGTGGTTTGTTGATGTCCCTTACCGAACCAAAATCGTACAAAACGTTTTACAGCATTTAGCCTTACCGACATTAGTGCTTTGTATTCTGCCGACAATGGAATTTATCCGAATCATTCAGCAACGAGCTGATTATTTACTTCAACAAGAATATGCAAAAGCGGCTGTAACACGTGGATGGTCGAAATGGACGATTTTAAAACGTTACGTTTTTCGTAATACATTTCCATTATTAATTCCACAGCTTACTCGCGTATTTACCTTAGTATTAACACAATGTATGTTGGTAGAAAACGTTTTAGGTTGGCCGGGAATCGGGCGTTGGCTGATTGATGCAGTAACCCAACAAGATTACAACAGTATTTCGGCTGGTGTCGTAGTGATCGGTGTTTGCATCATCATTATTGATACCTTAGCCAAGTTGCTAATGTTTATGTTAGATCCATTTAATAAGAAGGGTTGGTATGCAAGATAGAGAACCTGATGAATTTCGCGAAAGCACCTCCCTCTTTCAAATTTGGTTGCTTTTCCGTCAAAATCGTGTGGCATTATTTAGTTTCTACTTATTTTTTATCCTGATTTTGGTCGCTCTTTTCCCGAAACTCATCATGCCTTATAGCGAAAGCATGGAGTTTGTCGGTGAAGAACTCATGCCGCCATCTTGGGTAGAAAAAGGGCGCATCGCTTTTTTCTTTGGTACGGATGATCTTGGCCGTGATGTACTCAGTCGATTAATTATGGGCACACAATATACCCTCGGATCCTCCCTTTTAGTGGTCATTGCCGTTGCAATTATTGGCGGCGCATTAGGTATTCTCGCGGGTATGTCTGACGGGATTAAAGCGCGTTTTTTAGGTCATTTTTTTGATGCGTTTTTATCAATCCCCATTTTGCTGATTGCCATTATCATTTCTACGTTAATGGAACCAAGCTTAATAAATGCCATGTTTGCCACTATGTTGGCTATTTTGCCGTATTTTGTACATGCCATTTATCAAGCGATTCAGCAAGAGCTAAAAAAAGACTACGTACTCTTACTGAAATTAGACGGTATTTCAAACTGGGAATTATTAAAAACCACAATCTTACCGAATATTAGTATCGTCTATACGCAAGAAATTTCCCGTGCATTTGTGGTCGCTATTTTAGATATTACAGCACTCAGCTTCATTTCTCTTGGTGCACAACGCCCAATGCCGGAATGGGGCGCGATGATTAAAGATTCGTTAGAGCTGATTTATCTTGCTCCTTGGGCGGTTTTATTACCAGGTTTTGCTATTATTTTTACCATTTTATTAAGCATTATTTTTACTAACGGATTGTGTCAAGCAATCAATAAATATTACGAGTAACCCATGGCGCTGTTAGATATTCGCAATCTAAATATTGAAATTCAAACACCAAACGGCCGCATAAAAATTGTGGACGGCGTCAATCTTTCGCTTAATGAAGGTGAAATTCTAGGACTTGTCGGTGAGTCAGGTTCAGGTAAAAGTTTAATCGCTAAAGTAATCAGTAATTCCATCAAAGACAACTGGATTGTCACGGCTGACCGTTTTCGTTTTAATGACGTTGAATTACTTAAACTCACACCGAATCAACGTCGAAAAATCGTTGGAAAAGAAATTTCAATGATCTTCCAAAACCCATTAAGCTGCCTAGACCCTAGCCGAAAAATTGGTAAGCAGCTTATCCAAAGCATTCCAAACTGGACGTTTAAAGGCCGTTGGTGGCAATGGTTTGGTTGGAAAAAACGTCGTGCTATTGAATTACTGCACCGTGTAGGGATTAAAGACCACCAAGATATTATGGCGAGTTATCCAAATGAGCTCACTGAAGGTGAAGGCCAAAAGGTGATGATTGCTATAGCAGTGGCGAATCAACCTCGATTACTAATTGCGGATGAACCGACTAATTCTTTGGAATCCATTACGGCATTGCAAATTTTCCGTTTGCTTTCAAGTATGAATCAAAACCAAGGTACAACGATTTTATTAGCCAGTAACGATCTTAAAAGTATTAGTGAATGGTGCGATAGTATTTCTGTGCTTTATTGTGGACAAAATACGGAATCGGGACCAACTGAACAATTATTGGAAACGCCTCATCACCCTTATACGCAAGCCTTGCTCTACTCTGTGCCAGATTTTAGTCGTCCTTTAAGTTTTAAAAGCAAATTAGGGACACTCGAAGGCACTGTGCCGATTTTGGAACAAATGCCTATTGGTTGTCGTTTAGGGCCACGTTGTCCTTTCGCTCAACGTGAATGCATTCAAAAACCAAGCCGCTATCGCATTAAACAGCATGAGTTCTCCTGCCATCATCCGATCAACCTTCGAGAACGGCAGTTTAAAGATAAAGTGGCCGCTTCACCGCTTACGCTTAACACTGAATCAAAAGGAAACGAATAATGCCATTATTAAAAGTGGAAAATCTCAGTAAAACCTTTGATGGAACTGCCAAACTTTTTGGCTCTGAGCAGTTTTATGCGGTAAAGGACGTCAGCTTTTCGCTTAGTCGGAAAGAAACACTTGCGATTATTGGTAAAAATGGTTCAGGAAAATCCACCTTAGTGAAAATGATTGCAGGAATTACCCCTCCTACATCTGGAAAAATCTTATTTAATGATTTACCGCTCCAATTTGAAGATTTTCACTATCGTGCGCAACATATCCGAATGGTTTTCCAGGATGCGAATTCAGCGTTTAATCCTCGTTTGAATATTGGGCAAGCCTTAGATGCACCGCTGCGATTAATTACCGATTGGGATGAAGAAACACGCAATCAAAAGATCTTTGAAACGCTTTCGTTAGTAGGACTTTACCCTGATTACACCAACCTTAAAATTAAACACCTCTCTGTTAGTCAAAAACAGCGGATCGCTTTGGCTCGCGCACTCATTCTTCAGCCTGAAGTGATTATTATCGATGATGCACTTGGTACATTAGATGCCTCCGTTCGTGTTCAATTGCTTAATCTAATTCTAGATTTACAAGAACATTTAGGTATTTCCTATATTTATGTCGGACAAAACTTAGGGATTATCAAACACATTGCAGACCAAGTGCTAGTTATGGACGAAGGTGAAATTATCGAATCAGGTACACCAAGAGAAATCTTTACCAATCCTCAAAACAATATTACTCGCCTTCTTGTAGAAAGTCATTTTGGTCAATTACTTGATGAAAATGCTTGGCAAACAACCACTTCCTAAGTATCTTCAAATACAAGTTAGGCATAGACATCTCAAAAAAACGTCTTTAAAATTGACCGCTCTTTTCATTCTTTTTAACAAAATAGGAAAGCAACTATGCAAGCATTATTAAAACTCCTAACTTTGTGAGCAAAACTTTCGCACTATGGGCGATTGTTTTTGCTCTTCTCGCCTTTCTCTTCCCTGCACAATTTAAAATTTTTGCACCATTCATTCCTTACCTTTTAGGTTTAGTGATGTTTGGTATGGGGATTACCTTAACGTTTGCTGATTTCAGTGAAGTGGCTAAACACCCTAAATCTGTATTTATTGGTGTGGCATCAATTTATCATTATGCCTGCTGTCGCATTCGGGTTAGCAAAAGCCTTTAATTTGCCAGCTGATTTAGCGGTTGGTGTGATTCTTGTAGGTTCTTGCCCAGGTGGCACTTCATCAAACGTAATGACTTACTTAGCGAGAGGTAACACTGCGCTTTCTGTCACTTGTACCACAATTTCAACCTTACTTTCACCAGTATTAACCCCTGCTATTTTCTATGTATTAGCAAGCCAATGGTTAGATATTAATGCGGGCGCGATGTTTATGTCTGTATTACAAATGGTATTATTCCCAATTTTCTTAGGTTTAGTCGTTCATGCACTCTTCAAAAAACAAGTGGAACAAGCAAGCCAAACTATGCCATTAGTGTCAGTTATTTCTATCGTCTTAATCTTGGCAGCGGTAGTGGCAGTAAGCAAAAATAAAATCATAGAATCAGGCCTATTAATTTTCAGCGTGGTAGTTTTACATAACTGCTTAGGCTATTTAATTGGTTACTTTGCGGCAAAATTATTTAAACTTAATACGGCGGATAGTAAAGCGGTGGCAATTGAAGTCGGTATGCAAAACTCTGCTTTAGGTGCTGCATTAGCTGCTGCTCATTTCAACCCAATTGCAGCGGTACCAAGTGCCTTATTTAGTTTCTGGCACAATGTATCGGGTCCAATTTTGGCGAATATTTTCTCTAATATCAAAAATGAAAAATAAGCGATTTGGGTAAAAAATAAGGGCGGAAATTACATTCCGCCCTTTTTACATTTTACGGTTTTACTTAACCGAACCACAATTTAAACAATACAAATACTGCCCTTTTGGATCATTAAATTTGGTTAACACATTCAGTTGTTTTTTCACTTGATGCACTTCCTGTGGCAATCCCAACCAATTTGTCAGTAACGCTTGACCTTTTTGTTTAAGCTTACGATCTAATTGAGCTAAGAAGCTATTATCTTCATCAACCAACCATTGCACACTAAAGCTATCCATATATTTATCCGGATTTTGGTTCACTTGGACGCCTGCTCTCTCTATAGCTACATCAATATCACCTAATTCGTCCACTAAACCATTTTTATATGCATCTTGACCCAACCAAACTTGGCCTTGAGCAATTTTATCTACTTTATCTTTTGATAACTGACGACCACGGCTTACGACATCTAAGAAGCGGTCATAACCATTTTCAATACCAAGTTGATAGATATCTTGAGTATTTTTATTCAGAGGGCTTAAAGCTGATGTTTCCGCGAGATCTGTTGTCGCTACCCCATCGGTACTCATTCCCATTTTTTTAATCGTGTTTTCAAAGGTTGGGAATAATGTAAAGATCCCAATAGAACCCGTAATCGTATTTTTATCTGCCACAATATAATCTGCAGTAGATGAAATCCAATAACCACCAGATGCAGCCATACCGCCCATAGATACCACAACAGGCTTACCTGCTTTTTGAAGATTTTCAGTTTCCTGACGAATAATTTCTGATGCAAAAGCGCTACCGCCCGGAGAATTAACACGGAGAACAACCGCCTTTACTTTCTCGTTATTGTAGGCTTGTCTCAATAACTTCGCGATGGTATCGCCACCAGCTGATTCCTCATCACTTTCCCCATCAATAATTGTCCCTTCGACATTAACTACAGCAACGATATTTTTTTCATTTGGATCAACAGAGAAACGATCACCTAAATCAGATAAATAATCTTCAAAATCTAATAATTTAGTATTTCCCTCTGCATCTCGACCAAAAAATGCGGTCAATTTTTTATCTAAATCCAATCTTGTCGCAAAATGTGTCACTAACTGACGTTTTTTCACATAAGCCGTTTCATCACCCTTTAACGCTTTTAAATCACTAATATATTTTTGTGCATTGGGTAATACATCATTAGCGGTAATATGACGATTAACCATTAACGTTTGCATGTAGTTTTGCCACATACCCCCAAGCCATTTCTGCATATTCGCTCGTGCTTCTGGTGACATATCATCACGCAAGAAAGGTTCTACCGCGGACTTATATGTCCCCACTCGGAAAATATGCGGCGTAATTTCAAGTTTTTCGAGCATGGATTTGAAGTAAAGATTTTCCTGACGCAAACCTTGAATGCTGACTTGTCCAATCGGATTGAGATAAATTTCATCCGCAAAACTCGCAAGAAAATATTGTGATTGTGTGTAATTGTCAGCATAAGCAATAACTGGCTTTTGTGATTCTTTAAAACTTTGAATGGCCTTTCCTACATACTCTAATGATGGAAGATCCCCCCCTTCAAAGTCATTTAAATTCAACACTAAACCACGAATTCGTTCATCATCTTTCGCAGATAAAATACTTTGCACCACATCAAAGGTTGAATATTTATAAGAGACTTTTTCATTATTTAAACGTTGGAGTTCCTTTTCCCAACTCAACATATCTTCCGTGTTATCCGCAAGATAGCCCGTTAAATTTAAATATAATGCACCTTGATCACCTGATAAGACTTGGCTTTTCTTACCATACCCAAAAAGGCCGACAAGAAAAATCAACGCTAAAACAAATAATAAAAACACAAAATTCATCACAAGATTTCGGATAAAATTGAGTGCTTTACAACAAAATTTCAATACGCTTAAGATGTCATTCATGTGAAATTAAACCTTTAAAAACAGAAATAAAAATTGTGCGTAGCCTATCATAAAGTTTAGTGAAAAACTATGTTATAATTAACCGCACTTAAAACTAAAAAAGGGAAAAACACTATGGACGCATTAACTCTTTTAACACAACGCAAATCCAATAAAAAATTAACGGCGCCAGCACCTAGCCAAGTGCAATTAGAACAAATGTTTCAAGCGGCTTTACGTGCACCTGATCATGGTAAACTCGAACCTTATCATTTTGTCGTGATGCAAGGTACTGGTTTAAGTAAATTAGAGAACTTACTCAAAGCAGCTGTAACTGAATTTAATTTAGGTGAAGAGCGACTAAAAAAAGCAGAGAATTTTGCACGACGCGCACCGATGGTTATTGCCGTCATTGCTAAAATTAATCATGAAGTCGCCAAAGTTCCTGGTTGGGAACAAATGCTTACTGCAGGTGCAGCAACTTATGCTCTTCAACTTGCTGGTAATGCGCTAGGCTTTGATAGTTTTTGGGCAACGGGTCCACTTATTGAAGGACGTGAATTACGTGAAGCATTTGGCTGTGGTAAAAATGATAAAATTGTTGCCTTATTACAAATTGGTACAGCAGCTGAAAAATTAGAAAAAGAGTGTAAACCAAAAGATTTATCACGTTTCGTCAGCCATTTATAAAAATCAAAAAAGGCGGAAATTTCCGCCTTTTCTATTCCTTTTATTCTAACTCGCCTTCTATCCCGCTTCGAATTTTGTGCTCAAACGCCGTATAATCTACTAAAAAGGCATCATGTCCATAATCCGATGGGAATTCGTAAAATTTTAAATCGACTCCCGCTTGTTCTAAAAGCTGTTTACTTTTATGTAAATCAATAGATTTAAACAGTTGGTCTGTCGTCACAGAGACTAACGTATAACGTGCTTTAATTCGAGATAAGGCTTCTTTTATATCCGAATAACCAACACTTGGATCATATAGATCGAGTGCACGTAATAAATGCAAATAAGTGTTGGCATCAAAACGATCTAAGAATTTTTTGCCTTGATAACTCAAATAGGATTCTACTTGAAAGTGATCACCCCAAAATTGTCCTTCAGATTTAGTTGCTCGCCCAAATGCCTTGGCTAACTGTACATCTGTCCGATAGGTTAACATTCCCAACATACGAGCAATAGAAAGCCCCTGATTAGGCGGTGTCCCCTCATAATAATCGCCATTATTAAAATTCGGATCATTAATGACGGCCTGACGCATGACATGGTTAAATCCAATGGCTTCCGCACTAAAGAAGATAGAAGAACAAAGATTCACAATGTTATCCATAAAATCTGGATAATCAATTGCCCATTGTGTAGCTTGCATACCACCAAAAGAGCCTCCCACTATTGCTTTTAAATGAGGGATACCGAGATGCTCCAGCAAGGCTTTTTGGACTTTGATAATATCTTGAACGATGATATTCGGGAACTGGCTACCATAAGGTTTTCCCGTAGTGGGATTAATTGAGCTTGGTCCCGTTGTGCCTTTACAACCACCTAATACATTTGAGCAAATAAAAAAGTATTTAGATGTATCAAAAGCGAGACCTTCGCCCATAAAGTTTTGCCACCAACCGTCTTTATTCGGTTCATCAAAATAAGGTTCTGCATCTCCCGTTAAGGCATGACAAATTAATACAGCATTGCTTTTATCTGCATTTAAAGTGCCGTAAGTTTGATACGCGACATTAATAGGCGAAAGCTGTCCGCCCAATGTTAATTGGAGTGGATTGTCTTGAAAAAGCACGACATTTTGCACAGCCATTGAAATGATAACCTTTTACGTTGATGGTTCACCAATTATCAACAGCTCATTTTTTTTGTCAAGAAATTTTAGACGTTTAGACGTCTAAATATTTTCTTATCAATTCAGTAAACAAATTACACTTGAACTTACATTGTTTTTTCAGTATGTTAGCAAAATGCAACTATCCCAAACGCTGTCAAAAATGACCGCACTTTCCTGGCTCTTGCGCCTTCCGATAAAAAAACTCCTCGGTTACGCCTTGGGGCTCTTTTTGCTTGTTTTGATTGGTTGCTTCACCATTGATCGTGCCGTGAGCTTTTATGTACAAGACCGCGTGTATGAAGATCTCGAAACGCTCCCGCATCGCCATTATGCATTGGTACTCGGCACATCCAAATATGTGGCTAAAGGCAAAACCAATAAATATTATGATTACCGCTTAGAAGCCTCAAAACTCTTGGTTGAGCAAGATAAAGTCGATTATTTGCTATTAAGTGGCGATAATCGCACGCTTCAATATAACGAGCCTCGCACCATGTTTTTGGATCTACGTAAAATGGGTGTATCTGAAAGTGTGATGTTTAAAGATTTTGCGGGATTCCGCACCTTAGACTCTGTTGTGCGCGCAAGTAAAGTTTTCCAAGTGCCCTCTTTTACTATTATCAGCCAAAAATTCCATTGTGAACGCGCGCTGTTGATTGCTAAACACTATGATATTGATGCAATTTGCTTTACTGCGAAACAACCTGACGTGTATTTCGGGACACGTGTTCGCGAAATGTTTGCTCGTGTAAAAGCCGTATTAGACTTAATTATCGGTGTAAAACCTTATTTCCTTGGTGCACCAGAACCTCTGCCAATTCCTACTGAATAGTTAATGATTCTTTAATTTTTACCCTGTTAAATCAAAAAATATCTAAATAATTGGTTTTTTACTCTATTTTTTTGGAGTATTTATTTGACAATTTTTGATGAAATCGCTATTTCTAATACCCATCACAAAACACAACATCTTACTTTTCATTTTTAGAGGATTATCTTATGTCTCATTTATCGGTAGCAAAATTTGGTGGTACATCCGTTGCAAACTATTCAGCTATGCAGGCTTGTGCCAAAATCATCATTGCAGATCCTAATACTCGCGTTGTCGTGCTTTCCGCATCAGCCGGTGTAACAAACTTATTAGTTGCCCTAGCAAATGGTGTAGAAGCAGAAGAACGTGCAAAATTAATCGGTGAAGTCCGTCAAATTCAAGAAAATATTTTAAATGAATTACAAGACGACAGCCGTGTGCGCCCCATCATTGAAAAATACTTAGAAAATATTACCGCACTTTCTGAAGCGGCAAGCCTTGCGACATCAAAAGCTTTAACTGATGAAATCATCAGTCAAGGTGAAATGATGTCGACACAAATTTTCATTGAAGTATTAAGAGAATTACAAACTACCGCAACTTGGGTCGATGTGCGTACTTTAGTCGCAACCAATGATAACTTTGGTAAAGCGGCACCAGACGATGCTCAAACCCAAACAAATTGCGATAATTTATTAAAACCATTAATCGACCGAGGTGAATTAGTCATCACCCAAGGTTTTATCGGCCGTGAACCAGGTGGTAAAACGACTACTTTAGGTCGTGGTGGTAGTGACTACTCTGCGGCACTTTTAGCTGAAGTATTAAACGCAAAAGATGTATTAATTTGGACGGATGTGGCGGGAATTTACACTACTGATCCTCGTGTCGTCTCTGAAGCAAAACGTATTGATACCATGAGCTTTGCTGAAGCTGCTGAAATGGCAACTTTCGGTGCTAAAGTATTACACCCAGCAACATTACTTCCAGCTGTACGTAGTAATATTCCTGTTTATGTGGGTTCAAGTAAAGCGCCAGATGCTGGTGGTACTTGGGTAACACGCGATCCACAACCACGTCCGACATTCCGTGCAATTGCAGTTCGTCGTGATCAAACTTTATTGACGCTTTCAAGCTTAAGCATGTTACATGCCCAAGGATTTCTTGCGAATGTATTCAATATCTTAGCCAAATATAAAATTTCGGTGGATACCATTACCACTTCTGAAGTGAGCATTGCATTAACGTTAGATAAAACAGGTTCTGCTTCATCTGGTATTGAATTACTTTCACCAGAATTATTAGAAGAATTAAGTCAATATTGCACCGTGAAAGTTGACACAGGTTTATCACTTGTCGCATTAATTGGAAATGATTTACACCTTGCTTCAGGTGTAGCAAAACGTATTTTCGACACACTCGAAGGCTATAACATTCGCATGATTAGCTATGGGGCAAGCACGAATAACATTTGTATGTTAGCGCATAGTGACAAAGCGGATGACGTAGTACGTTCATTACATAAATCGTTGTTTGAATAATAAATTTAAGGAAAGTGCGGTTAAAAATAACCGCACTTTTTTACGTTTTAAATTTGAGATTAAGGCAAAAAAAGAGTAAAGTAATCGTTTGTCTGATTTATAAACTTACGCAAACTTAAGGCGGAAATTATGGGAAAAAGTGTTGTTGTTCTTGGCGCTCAATGGGGCGATGAAGGGAAAGGCAAGATCGTTGATTTATTAACGGATCGAGTCAAATATGTGGTGCGTTACCAAGGTGGTCACAACGCAGGCCACACGTTAATTATTAATGGTGAAAAAACTGTATTACGCTTAATTCCATCTGGTATTTTACGTGATAATGTGACCTGTTTAATCGGTAACGGCGTGGTGCTTTCTCCTGCTGCATTAATGCAAGAAATGGGCGAATTAGAAAGCCGTGGCGTAAAAGTACGTGAACGTTTATTAATTTCAGAAGCTTGCCCTTTAATCCTACCTTATCACGTTGCAATGGATCATGCTCGTGAAGCTGCATTAGGCAAAAAAGCCATCGGTACAACCGGTCGTGGTATCGGCCCCGCTTATGAAGATAAAGTGGCCCGTCGTGGTTTACGCGTAGGTGATTTATTCAATCGTGAAGCCTTTGCTGAAAAATTAAAAAATCTGCTTGAATACTATAATTTCCAATTAGTTAACTACTACAAAGTAGAACCTGTTGATTATCAAAAAACATTAGACGATGTGTTCGCGGTAGCTGATATCATCACTGGCATGGTAGCAGATGTGACAACCATCTTAGATACTGCTCGCAAAAATGGTGACAACATTTTATTCGAAGGTGCGCAAGGCACCATGCTTGATATCGACCACGGAACCTATCCGTATGTAACCAGTTCTAACACCACTGCAGGCGGCGTAGCGACAGGTTCTGGGTTTGGTCCTCGTAATCTTGATTATGTGTTAGGTATCATCAAAGCATACTGTACACGTGTTGGTGGCGGTCCATTCACCACAGAATTATTCGATGAAACCGGTGCTGAAATTGCACGTAAAGGTAATGAATTTGGTGCTGTAACCGGTCGTCCTCGTCGTTGTGGTTGGTTTGATGCCGTGGCCATTCGTCGTGCAATTCAACTTAACTCTATTTCTGGCTTCTGTATGACCAAATTAGACGTATTAGATGGCTTTGACGAAGTGAAAATCTGTACGGCTTACAAAATGCCAAATGGCGAAATCGTTGAATATGCACCATTAGCAGCGAAAGATTGGGAAGGCGTGGAGCCAATTTACGAAACCTTACCAGGCTGGAAAGAAAACACCTTCGGTGTGACTGATGTAAATAAATTACCGCAAACTTGCCGTGATTACATCAAACGTATCGAAGAAGTCACTGGCGTGCCAGTGGCTATCCTTTCAACGGGTCCAGATCGTGTTCAAACAATGATTTTACGCGATCCATTTGCGGCCTAAAACGGCATAAAAATAAACCGCACTTTGGCATAACCAAGTGCGGTTATTTTTTTAAGGAGTTTTTGATGACTGAACAAGATATTGCTGACTACCTAAAAAATCACCCTGATTTTTTTACCCATCGCCCTGAATTACTTCAACAACTTACCATTCCGCATAGCCATGAAGAAGGGACGATTTCCTTAGTCGAAGCACAGCTTGCTCAGCAACGAGAACAAATTAAAATGCTTACTCAACTCCTCGAAAAATTTCATCAACTTGCTCATCAAGAAGCAGATATTTTCTTTGCCCTCTTGCCTTTGCAGAAGAAACTGTTCCAGACAGAAGACTTTATCTCCATCAATGAAAAGTTAGATGACTGGGCAAAAGACTATGAGTTAGAAGGTGCTAAAATTTTACTTTTCACTGACAGCTGGCAAAAAAATAATTCTATTCCTGAACAACATTGGCTAGACCGAAAAGCCTTTGAACTCATTCGCCTAGAGCGTATGGGCTTACGCCAATTCTATTTAGGCGATCTCTCCAATAAAGAAAAAGCCCTCATGTTCCTCCCTGAAGAACTTCCTATCGGTTCTGTGGCGATTTGCCGTTTAGGTGGAACACCGCAAAAACCAACCGCACTTTTACTCTTCAAATCTCGAGACACTGACCGTTTCCACAACGACCAAGACACCACATTTCTTCGACATTTAGTCGATATTGTGGAATTGCATTTGGGAAGATGGCTTTAAACGTTATTAAGTGATCTCTATCACAAATCTGAAAATTATTTAAATTTAGACTTTTATATTCAAATATTTAAGCGTATTTTGTAGATTAGATGTTTTGGTATAAATGTCGATCGTAGTTTGATCTCATTTACTGATTTTATCCCTATCTCAGTGAGGTTTCATTATGAATAAAAAAATGTCTTTAACATTGATTGCCATTGGACTAGGTATGTCACTTAGTAATATGGCTGCGGCACAAGAAAAATTAATTGTGTACACATCAATGAAAGAATCATTAATTGGTGCATTAAAAGCAAAATTTACTGAAAAACATCCAGATGTTGAAATGGATTATCAGTCTGCCGGCGCCGGAAAATTGATGGCTAAAATTGCAACGGAAAAAGAATCCGGGAAAATTATGGCCGATGTAATTTGGACAAGTGAAGTACCTGACTTCTTCCAAATGAAAAAAAACGGCATGCTTGAAGCTTATGTTTCTCCTGAAACTGCCAATATTGTTAACCCTATCCCTAACTTTGATGGTTCTTTTACCCCAATCCGCCTCGGTACACTAGCAATCGCCTACAATACCCGCTTCGTTAAAGATAACCCGCCTGCTGAATGGGCTGATATCTTAAAACCTGAATATAAAGGTGCGTTTGGTATTGCAAACCCTGCATTATCGGGTACGTCATATATGAGTGTATCTTTATTAAAAGATAAATTTGGTTGGGAATTCTTTGAAAAATTAAAAGCAAATAAAGCTAAAGTAGGTAAAGGGGCTGGACAAGTTATCGACGATACCGCCTCTGGTGATTTATTAGCCTCTCTCGCTGTTGACTATATTACCAACGATAAAATTAAAAAAGGCGCGCAATTAAAATTGGTTTATCCAAAAGAAACGCTCGTCATCCCTAGCCCTGCAGCGATCTTAAAAGGCACTGAACACCTTGCTGCTTCACAAAAATTTATTGACTTCTTACTTTCTGAAGATGGGCAAAAAATCATTGCAAATGAAGGAACATTACCAGTTAGAAAAGGTATTGAACTTGATGCTAAATTTGGTATGCCATCTCTAGAAGATGCCGTATCAAGAGCAATTCCTATTGACTATGAAAAATTAATGTCAGAAAAAGAAGAAACAATTAAACATTTCACTCAAATTCTTCAAGGTCGTTAATCAGTAAGGAGTAGTGATTATGGCAACAATTACATTTGAAAATGTATCCAAAAAATTCGGTTCAAATGAAGTGTTAAAAAATCTGTCCTTAGTAGTACAAGATGGAGAATGTTTTACGCTTCTTGGCCCATCCGGCTGTGGGAAAACTGTCTTATTACGCCTGCTTGCAGGATTTGATGTGCCAGATAGTGGCCGTATTTTAATTGATGATGTGGTTGTTGCCGATCCCGCTACAAACACGGATATTCCGCCAGATCAACGCGGTCTAGGTGTGGTCTTCCAAGATTATGCTGTTTGGCCGCATATGACTGTCTTTGACAATATCGCCTACCCTCTTAAATTAAAGAATATTGAAAAACAAGCTCTCCATAAACAAGTGATGGAAGTGGTCGAATTAGTTAATTTAACTGGCTTAGAAGAACGTTTACCTTCTCAATTATCAGGAGGACAACAACAGCGTGTTGCTCTCGCAAGGGCATTAGTTGCTAAACCGTCTTTAATGCTCTTAGACGAACCTCTCAATAATTTAGATGCCAATCTTCGAGAAGAAATGCGTTTTGAAATTAAAGAATTACAGAAAAAACTCGGTATTACTATTCTGTACGTAACACATGACCAAGAAATTGCCCTCGCAATATCAGATCGTTTGGCCATTATGAATGAACATGGCGATATCCAACAAGTTGGAACACCATGGGACATTTATGAGCGTTCAGAAAATGAGATGGTGTTTAAATTTATGGGGCTCGCAAATTTCATTCCTGTGAGATACCAAAATAATCATCATTACATTGGAGAAGGTAATCAAATTTTAAACTGGAAAAACTTGCCACCTAACTCAGGGAAATTAGGATGTCGACCTTCCGATATCATACTAAGCAAAGACAATGAAGGTTTACTAGGAAAAATATCAAGAGCCAGCTTTCTTGGTGCGGTAATGGATTATATGGTAGAGATTGATGGTGTAACACTACGAACAGAAATCCCAACTAATAAAGCATTACGTAATAATTTAATGTTCAATGAAGGTGAAAATTGCTTTATCAGTTTTCATGATTTGCTTTGGTTTGATTCTGCTAAAGAAATCTAGAGGGGTTTATTATGGCTACAACTATTCAAAATAATCATCCATTCAATATTGCTAACGTTATTTTAGCCTTATCTATCGGTATCTTAGTTATCGTTGTTGCGGTTCCTGTTTTACTTATTTTCCTCAATTCTTTTTGGGTTGATGGGCAATTTAATATCACCGATGTGGTGAATATTCTTAAGCAAGAAGAAACCTATGAAGCATTACTCAATTCACTTTTCATCGCATCTGGCGTAACTGTGATGAGTACGATTATTGGTACATTTTTTGCTTGGTTAGTGACTCGAACAGATCTACCTTATAAAGGTTTTATGAAAGTGATGTTCCTTGTACCTTTTATGCTTCCTTCTTTCATTGGAGCATTAGCTTGGAAAATGTTACTTTCACCACGTTCTGGTTACATTAACCAATTCTTCATGGATTTAGGATTTGATGGGCCTATTTTTAATATCTATAGCTACGCCGGTATTATGGCTGTAGAAACGATGTATCTTTTCCCATTCGTCTTTATCCAAGTCTGTGGTGCATTAGAGCGCATGGACCCTACATTAGAAGAATCAGCGAGAATCTCAGGCGCAAGCCTCTTTACTATTACACGTAAAATTACCATTCCACTCGTTATGCCAAGTATCCTTTCTGGTGCATTACTCATTATGCTCTATTCCATGGCTCACTTTGGTACAGTTGCCGTACTGGGCGTAGAAAATGGTATTTTCAACATTCCAACCCTCATTTATGAACGCATTCACCAAAGTGCGGGTAGTTTTGAAGCCATTCGTACCGGTACTGTGCTTGCAACTGTTTTAGTATTCACTGCAGCACTGATTATTTGGTTACAAAACAAAATCTTAAATAAAGGTCGATTCCAAATTATTGCAGGTAAAAGCTTTAGACCTATCGAAGTAAAACTTCGTGGTTTGAGAAAACCGTTGCTTGTGATTTGCTTACTCTACATCGCCTTTACAATCGTATTGCCTACAGTCACGATTTTCCTTGTTGGCGGATTAAAAACCTATGGATTACCAATTACATGGGAAAATCTCACATTAGATAACTATAAATTCATCTTATTTGAATGGCAGTTAACAAAAGATGCAATTCGCAATAGTGTGACTCTTGGTCTCGCTGCAGCACTGATTACCATGTTTGCCGGGGTAATGATTTCTTATGTTATCGTTAAAATGCGTGTTCGCGGAAAAGGCATTCTTGAGTTCTTAGGTATGTTGCCATTCTCCGTACCTGGCTCTGTAATTGCTCTTGGGGTGATCCTTGCTTGGAGTGGTAAATTTGGCATCAATCTCTACAACACCGTTTGGATTATTTTAATTGCTTACATTGCACGTTATATGGCTTTCTCACTCAAAGCCAACTCTGCAGCACTTGAGCAAGTACATGATTCATTAGTTGAAGCTTCTCGAGCATGTGGAGCAAGTATGTGGCAATCCTTAAAAGATATTGTTATCCCACTCGTAAGACCTGGGATGATTGCTGCTTTCTTCCTTATTTTCCTTCCAGCTCTACGTGAATTAACCGTTTCTGTTATGTTATATGGTCCTTCTACTCGAACTATCGGGGTAGCTATTTATACCCTAAATGAAGACGGTGAAACGGTTTATTCTGCGGCATTAGCGGGTATTGCCCTAATAATCATTGTATTAGGTCAAACCGTTATTAAACGTTATGCTGAAAAGAAAACTCAAAAATAGAAGGTTAGGAGTAAAAGATGAGCTATATTCAATTAAATCATGTCATGAAAAAATTTGGTGATGTTATTGCCATTGAAGATCTTAACCTTTCTATCGAAAAAGGCGAATGTTTCTCTATGCTAGGGCCATCAGGTTGTGGAAAAACAACTACTCTACGAATGATTGCAGGCTTTGAAGACTTAGACGGAGGAGAAATTAAAGTCGGTGATAAATTACTGTCATCGAAGAAAGACAATTTCTATCTTCCACCAGAGAAACGCAATTTCGGTATGGTATTTCAGGCCTTTGCGGTATGGCCACATATGACAGTATATGATAACGTTGCCTTTCCGTTAAAACTCAAAAATATTTCAGCCCAAGAAATTGAAAAACGAACAACTGATGCCTTAAGACACACTAATTTACTTAGTGTTGCTAAGAAAAGCCCTGACGATTTATCTGGTGGTGGAAAACAACGTGTGGCACTTGCTAGAGCATTAGCAATTAACCCTGATGTTATGTTACTAGACGAACCATTATCAAGCCTAGATCCCCATCTTCGCGAAGAAATGCGTTTTGAAATTAAAGCATTACAGAAAAAATTTGGGTTCTCAATTATTTATGTGACTCATGACCAATCTGAAGCGATGGCACTTTCAGATCGTATTATGGTCATGAAGAAAGGGGCGGTACAACAAATTGATACCCCATTAAATATTTATAACAACCCAGCGAACAAGTTTGTCTTCAATTTTATCGGGTTATCAAATCAATTAAATGTAAACCTATCATCGCAAGGTATTCATATTGATAAAGTTGATGGTATTTTTAATCTTCCAGAAATGCCAAATAATGATTTACTTTCACAAGGTAAAGCGATATTAGCAAGCCGTCCATCTGACATTGAATTTGTTCAACAAGGTGGAATCCCTGGTATCGTAAAACGTCGCTCTTATCTTGGTGAAGTAACGGATTACAATATCCAAGTTGGAGATCAAGATATTCGTGTTCAAATTGGACGACGAGATTCTGGCCCGAAAGAAGGGGAAACATGTCAGATAGCCTTTGAACATTTGCATTGGTACCCTGCTGAATAACATATCCTAAGTGCGGTTAAATTGAACCGCACTTTTATTTTTTATGATAATTAAACAAGCTTTTCTCATTATCAACTAATCTTTGATCTTGCTCACAATTTCAAAAAAATAAACTTTCTTTATTTTTCAACTCTTTCTACAATACCTTTGTTTTTATTATTAAAAACACACAATTCAATTTAACTTCAGATATCACAAGGGTCTAATTATGAAAATTTTAACTTGGCCTGTGGTTGCAGGTGCTGCACTTGGTATCGTTGCGCCACTTCTCACTTACAATGGCAATCCTGGTAATATGGGATTTTGTGCGGCTTGTTTCTTACGCGATACAGCCGGATCACTTGGATTACATCACGCTGCCCCATTACAATACCTTCGCCCAGAACTTATTGGATTAGTTTTAGGAGCACTCGCCAGTGCATTCTTCTCTAAGGAATTTAAACCTCGTGGTGGCTCTGCCCCACTCGCTCGAATTAGCTTAGGCTTTTTTGCGATGCTTGGTGCACTCATTTTCTTAGGTTGTCCATGGCGCGCTTATTTACGATTAGGTGGCGGTGATCTCACTGCAATTGCAGGTATTGTAGGATTGTTTGCCGGTGTATTAGGCGGCATTTTCTTCGCTAATCGAGGATTCTCATTAGGTAAATCTAAGGAACAAAGCCAATCTTCTGGCTTAATCGGTCCAATCTTTGCCGTAATTTTGCTTGTTTTAGCCTTAACCCAATTTAAATTTGGTGAAAATCTCGCGATTTACACCTCCGAAAAAGGGTCTGGTGCACAACATGCGGCTATTTGGATGTCACTTGCTGGCGGATTACTTCTCGGTGTATTGATGCAAAAATCACGTTTTTGCACAATTGGGGCATTCCGAAACTTTGTCCTCTTCCGTGATGCACATTTATTAAATGGTGTGATTGCACTGATTGTCTTTGCAGCAATAACCAATGCCTTATTAGGTCAATTCCATTTAGGTTTTGAAAAACAACCTATCGCGCATAATGACTATCTCTACAATTTCCTTTCTATGGCACTTTGCGGACTTTGCTTTGCATTAGGTGGAGGTTGTCCAGGCAAACAACTAGTCAATATAGGGGAAGGTAACAATGACTCGGCATTATTTGTGCTCGGTATGCTACTTGGCGCAGCTGCGGCACATAACTTTGGCTTAGCGGCAGCTCCTTCAGGTGTTGCAGCTTTTACGCCTCATGTTTTAGTTGCTGGCTTTGCAGTTTGCTTATATATCGCATTAACCAATAAATCTGAAGCTTAACATCCATTCAGAATAAATAAAAGGAAGCCAATCATGACTTCCTTTTTTGCATTTAAAAAAGTGCGGTCATTTTTAACCGCACTTTCTTTAATCATTAAAGAATATTCTTCTCACCACGAGAAAGACTGATTAACCCTGAACGAACAATTTCAAGTAATGTGCTTTCTTCTTTCAGTGCCTCAACAAAAGCATCTAATTTATCTTTTGTACCCGTTAACTGAATGGTATAAGATTTTGTTGTCACATCCACAATCTGACCACGGAAGATGTCGGCTAAACGTTTTAATTCATCACGCGATGAACCCGTTGCTCGCACTTTCACTAATAACACTTCACGCTCTACGTGATCATGTTCACTCAAATTGATGACTTTAAACACGTCCACTAATTTGTGAAGTTGCTTTTCAATTTGCTCAAGCACTTGCTCATCTCCTACCGCTTCAATCGTCATACGAGAAAGGGTTGGATCGTCCGTAGGTGCCACAGTTAAGCTTTCAATGTTAAATGCACGTTGGGAAAATAAGCCGACCACTCGAGATAATGCACCGGATTCATTTTCTAATAAAACAGATAAAATTCTACGCATTATTCTTTCTCCTCTTGTGGTTTGCTTAAAATCATCTCATTCATCGCCCCGCCGCGAACTTGCATAGGGTAAACGTGTTCAGTTTCATCAACGTTAATATCAACAAAGACCAATTTATTTTTAATACTGAAGGCTTCTTGTAATTTGCTCTCTAATTCATCTGGTGTAGAAATTTGAATACCTACATGACCATAAGACTCTGCTAACTTCACAAAATCCGGTAAAGAATTCATATAAGTTTGAGAATGGCGGCCAGAGTAAATCAAATCTTGCCATTGTTTCACCATGCCTAAGAAGTGGTTGTTCAAACAAATCACTACAACTGGAATGCCATATTGTGTCGCTGTTGAAAGCTCTTGGATATTCATTTGAATACTGCCATCACCCGTTACACAAACCACAGTTGCATCAGGATGTGCAAGTTTCACCCCTAATGCAGCAGGTAAACCAAAGCCCATCGTACCCGCACCACCTGAATTGATCCAACGACGTGGTAAATCAAACGGATAATGCAATGCGGCAAACATTTGGTGTTGCCCTACATCCGATGCCACATACGCTTGGCCTTTTGTAATGCGATACACGGCTTCCATGACTTGCTGTGGTTTGATGACGCCTGAAGTGCGGTCGAAATCCAAGCATTTTTTCGCTTTCCATTCATCGATTTGTTTCCACCAATCTTCCAAGTGATTTTGCGGACGTGAACCGATTTCTTCACCTAATAAACTTAAGAATTCATCTAATACATTTTTCGCGTTACCTACAATTGGAATAGCCGCAGGAACGTTTTTAGAAATAGAGGTTGGGTCAATATCAATCTGAATCACTTTTGCATTCGGGCAATATTTATCTAAGTTGTTAGTAGTACGGTCATCAAAACGTACCCCAACACCAAGGATTAAATCACTTTCATGCATCGCTGTATTAGCTTCATAAGTCCCGTGCATCCCAAGCATGCCTAAAAATTGTTTATCGGTACTTGGATATACGCCTAACCCCATTAATGATGAGGTAACCGGTAAATTTAAACGTTGTGCAAATTGCGTTAATTCTTCATGACAACCTGCCGCAATTGCCCCACCACCCACGAATAAAACCGGTTTTTTAGCCACTAATAATGCTTTTAACGCTTTCTTAATTTGACCTTTGTGACCATTTACCGTTGGATTATAAGAACGAAGCTCAATAGATTTTGGATATTCGTAAGGATATTTTAATGTTGGGTTTACGGTATCTTTTGGAATATCTACGACAACGGGACCTGGACGGCCTGTTGAAGCAATATAAAAGGCTTTTTTCAAGATACCCGGAATGTCTTCAGCTTTTTTAACGATAAAGCTGTGTTTAACCACTGGGCGAGAAATCCCCACCATATCACATTCTTGGAACGCATCACGACCGATTAAGCTACTCATTACCTGACCTGAAATGATCACCATTGGCACAGAATCAGTATAAGCGGTCAAAATACCTGTAATCGCATTGGTCGCACCTGGTCCTGATGTGACTAACACACAACCCACTTTACCGGTCGCACGTGCATAACCATCTGCCATATGTACCGCAGCTTGCTCATGACGAACTAAAATATGCTCAATCCCACCAAGAGTATGAATTGCATCATAAATATCCAATACGGCACCGCCCGGATAACCAAATAAATACTCAACGCCTTCGTCACGCAAAGACTGAACCACCATTTCCGCACCGGATAATTTCTTCATATTTTACTCCTAAAACTGACCGCACTTTTATTTGTTACGATTCGTGTCAAAACAATGGAAACATCATACCGAAAGAAAACGGCTTGTCCAGCATGAGAAAAGTCTAAAAAAATGAATTAAAAAGCATTAAAAACCAACAAAATCTAAATATTAAGATTTAAATAAAGATAATTAATATAAAAAGCAGAAAATCGTAGTTTTATATGGAGTTTTATAAAAATAAAAATTTTTTATTCTTTTGTTCAAAATTTTGAGCTGGATCACATTTTAAGTGTTGATTTTTCTGCTGAGTAAGGAGAAAGGGAGGGATTATAAGAAAAAACCGCACTTGGAAGCTCCAAAGTGCGGTTAGATTTTAAGAGGTTTTTAATTAGCCGTTATAGCGTTTGAACACTAAAGTCGCGTTTGTACCACCGAAACCAAAGCTGTTTGACATGACAGTTTGTAAGCCTGCGTTTTCTTTTGTTTCAGTCACGATATTGCAGCCTTCTGCCGCTTCGTCTAATTTTTCAATATTAATGCTTGGTGCAATGAAGTCATTGTGTAGCATTAATAAGGTATAGATTGCTTCGTGTGCACCAGCAGCACCTAAAGAGTGACCGGTCATTGATTTGGTTGAAGAAATCGCGGGGATTTTGTCACCAAATACATTTTTGATTGCACCTAATTCTTTTACGTCACCAACTGGTGTTGATGTACCGTGTACGTTGATGTAATCAATAGGAGCATCTACCGTTGCCATTGCTTGTTTCATACAACGCTCTGCACCTTCACCACTTGGTGCTACCATGTCGTAACCATCAGAGGTTGCACCATAACCTACAATTTCTGCGTAGATTTTTGCACCACGTGCTAATGCATGTTCTAATTCTTCAACCACTACAACAGCACCACCACCAGCGATAACGAAACCATCACGGTCTGCATCGTAAGCACGAGACGCTTTTTCTGGGGTATCATTGTATTTAGTTGAAACCGCACCCATTGCATCGAATTCAGTTGCACATTCCCAAGATAATTCTTCCGCACCACCAGCGAAAACCACATCTTGTTTACCTAATTGGATTAATTCAACTGCGTGACCGATACAGTGTGCAGACGTTGCACAAGCAGAGCTGATTGAGTAGTTCACACCGCGGATTTTGTAAGGGGTTGCTAAACAAGCTGACACACTTGATGCCATCGTTTTAGTTACCGCATAAGGACCAATCGCTTTCACACCGCGTGGACCACGTACTGCGTCACAAGCCACTAATTGGTTGTGAGCTGAACCTGTACCAGCACCGATTACAAGACCTGTACGGTCATTTGAAACTTGATCTTCTGTTAAACCTGAATCTTCAATTGCTTCACGCATAGAAAGGTATGCATAAGCTGCCGCATCACCCATAAAACGATACACTTTACGATCAATATGCTCGCTTGGATCAAGTTTGATTGTGCCGGCAACATGGCTACGCATTTTCATTTCAATAAACTCAGGCACGACTTCAATACCAGATTTACCTGCTTTTAATGAAGCCAAAACTTCTTCTTTGTTGTTACCGATACTTGAAATAATACCAAAACCAGTAATTACAGCTCTTTTCATTCTTTATTCCTTATGAGTTAGGGGAAATTTAATTCAACTTACAGTTGTTAGCTGAACGCAATTTACTATGAAATGAAAATATTGCAAGCAATAATTCATTTGTTCGACCAGTTAAGTTTTAACCGACTCAAAATTTCCGTGCTATTATAAAAGAATTTGATAAGGCAAAAAAGGGCTAACACATGTTCACCATTCAGCACGCAAAAATTCATTTTAACCAAGAGAATACGCCTGTTTCGGATAAATTTGATGATGTGTATTTTTCTAATCAAGATGGTTTAGCGGAAACGCATTATGTGTTTTTAGAAGGTAATCAGTTGTGGGAACGTTGGGTTAATTATCAAGAGGCCCACTTTGTTATTGCTGAAACGGGATTTGGCACTGGATTAAATTTCTTTGCAGTGACCTCACTATTCCGTGAATTTCGTCAAAAATACCCGGATTCGCCTTTAAAACACCTTTATTTTATCTCTTTTGAAAAATATCCTTTGCCACTTGATGCATTACAACAAGCCCATTTAGCCTATCCGCAATTTTCTCATCTTGCTCAGCATTTACAACAGCATTGGCTTAATCCCATTCAAGGTTGCTACCGTTTTCATTTTGATGAAACCACGTTAGATCTTTGGTTTGGTGATGTGGCTGAAAATCTGCCACAACTTGGCGATTATATGAATAGCAAAATTGATGCGTGGTTTTTAGATGGTTTTGCACCAAGTAAAAACCCCGACATGTGGAATGAGCAGCTTTATCAGCAAATGTTTCGCTTTACTAAGCCACAAGGTACCTTTGCGACCTTTACTGCGGCAAGTGCGGTTAGAAAAGGCTTAGAAAATGCGGGCTTTAATATTAAGAAACGCAAAGGCTTTGGTAAAAAACGGGAATGTCTTTCTGGTCAAAAAACGCAGGAAAAACCAACCGCACTTTCTGCGCCCTGGTTTCATAGTCAGCCTGCCAATCTCAAAGAACAAGATATTGCCATTATTGGTGGCGGGATAGCCTCGCTTTGTACAGCCATTTCATTGGTTAAACGTGGGGCTAAAATCACAATTTATTGCGAAGATGAGCAAACCGCTCTCAATGCATCAGGCAATAAACAAGGCGCTTTTTATCCGCAACTGAGCGATGATAACGAGTGCAATATTCGTTTTTATATTCATGCTTTTGCCTATGGCCATCAATTCCTACAATGGGCAATTCAACAACAAATCGAATTTGAACATGAGTTCTGTGGTGTCGCACTTTGTGCTTACAATGAGAAAGCTGAAAGTAAATTAAATAAAATCGCTGAGCTGAATTTGCCTTCTGATTTATATCAGTCATTAAGCCAATCTGAATTAAGTGAAAAAGTGGGCTTACCGTTACCTTTTGGTGGCGGTTTTATTCCTCAAGGCGCTTGGCTTGCACCACGTCAGTTAGTTCAGCATGCTTTTGCCTTCTTAGAAAAACAAGGTGCCCAGATTAAAACATCACAAAAAGTCACCGCACTTTCTCAAACAGAAAATGGTTGGCAAATCACCACAGCTGAAAATGAAACTTTCTGCCATGAAGTGGTTGTTTTAGCAAACGGGCATAAACTCACTGAGTTTGAGCAAACACAAAAACTCCCACTCTACCCTGTTCGCGGACAAGTGAGCCAAATTCCGACATCGGAAAACTTACTTAAACTCAAAACTGTGTTGTGCTATGACGGCTACCTGACGCCAGTCGATCAAGCGAAAACCAGTCATTGTATTGGCGCCAGTCATGTTCGTGATAATGCAACACGTGAATTTTGCCTAACTGAACAACAAGAAAACCAACAAAAAATTCAGCAAAATATCCCTGAAGAATGGACAAAAGAAGTGGATACTTCGGGTAATCTTGCTCGAATCGGTGTGCGTTGTTCGGTACGTGATCTTACGCCAATGATGGGCGCTGTTCCTCATTTTTCAGCACAGCAAGTGCAATATCAAAATTTGTTTAATTTACGCCGCCGTAAACAGCCAATAGAACAAGCTGAAAACTACCCTAATCTCTATTTAATCGGTGCATTAGGCTCACGAGGATTAACCTCTGCGCCATTTTTAGGGGAAACACTGGCTTCCTTAATTTATGGCGAGCCCTTACCGATGAGTGAAGATCTGATTCATAACTTAATGCAAAACCGCAGTTGGATCAGACGATGGTTGAAAGGGGCGGAAGTGAAATAAAAAAGTGCGGTTAAAATCAACCGCACTTTTTCTTAATACAAGCTTAAACGTTGTAATCGCTGTCTGGCGATTTCTTTGATTTCATCCTTTTTCGCCGTATTCATAATTTCCAAATAAAGCAATTTGGCCAAACCAATATTAACTTGTGTCCCAATCCCTTCTTCATACAAACGAGCTAAACGGAATCGCCCCTCATTGCTACCCGCATTCGCGGCTTTTTGGAACCATTCAAAGGCTTTGGTAAATTCTTTCTGATTGGTATAAATTTCCCCTAATGTAAGCATGGCATCAGGATCTTTTGTCGCACTGGTTTCAAATAATTTAATCGCTTGAGCGGTATCTTGTTTTACATAGTTGTTACCGTTGAAATACATAACTGCCAAATTATTGATAGCTTTAATACTACCTCGCTCAGCGGCTTCGCTAAACCACCAATAAGCCAACTCTTTATTTTCATCCACACCACGACCTAAATTATAAAGCATCCCTAAATTGCTTTGTGCTTGTAAATTACCTTCCAAAGCTAAAGGATACATAATTTCAAAAACGGCTTTCCAATCTTGTTTCTCAGCCAGTTTTTGCGCCAGATCCATTTTTTGCTGCTCCGTCATTTGCGCTTTATCGACCAAATCAATGGTTTTCATCGCAAATGCTGAACTGCTTAAGATAAGCGTGGTGAGGAGTAAAAGTTTGGCTAATGTCTTCATCTTATAATGTCGCTATCAATAAAATAATCAAAAAAATGGCGGATGTTCCGAATTCTATTAGACCGACTTGCTTAACCGAAAGTTTCTTGGTTGGTAAATAAATGGCACGAATTAACGCCGGCACAAAAGCAAGTGATAAGACATATTGTTGGGTAAGCAAGCAACCGAGCACGCAAAGCACATGGAAAATAATAGAGGCTTTGAGATAAAGCGGATTTTTACGTTCACGCATCATTGATTTGACGTAAAGCGTGGTGCCAATAAAGAATAAGCTTGGATACAATGCTACCCACCAAATTTTTTCGTCAAAAGTGCGTTCAGAAAAATAATAGGATCCCATACCTGCAAGGGCAAAAATCGCAATACCTGCTAAATCATTGAGAAGATTACGTTCATCTTTTTTCTTGGTGTAATAGATACTCACCAACACAAAAGGAAACATGGCTGCAATAAAGAAAAGAATTTGCCAGTTATAAAAAATGGCAGGAAGCGCAAACAAAAAAGCGGCGACACCATAGATGATTGTCCACTTTTTATATTCCGCCATATTTTTGCCTTTAAAGAGACTCAGCATTGGATAACTCAGCAAATACATGGTGAACCAAGCTAAAAGCAAAAAGAAATGTGCCCAAACAGGTGAGGCTAATAACATACCGTAAACAAAAGGCAATAATGCCATCACAATGGCGCCATATTGATTCGAAATCAGGAGTTTCATAGTTTTCTTTAATTGATAAAAATTCTCAATTATTTTATCTCACAATTTCTTGATTTACAAAGTCTAAAACCACCTTTAGAATGGAATTATCTTCATCAAAAAGGAGCCATTATGTCGATTCAACGCATTCAACCAAGTAAACGCTTTTCTGAAGTGGTCATTCATAACAATACTGCCTATTTTGCAGGCCAAGTACCGGAAAAAACTGTTAAGCAAAATGCTTACGAGCAAACCAAAGAAGTCCTTTCACTAATCGATAAATTATTGGCTGAAATTGGTTCTGAAAAAAGTAAAATTCTTACCACGCAAATCTTCCTTGCTGATATGGCAGATTATGCTCAACTCAACCAAGCATGGGATGAATGGGTCGATAGTCAAAATCCACCAAGCCGAGCAACGGTAGAAGCGAAACTTGCAGATCCTGATTGGAAAGTTGAGATCGTGATTATTGCATCCGTGTAAGCACAGCTTTTTCAAAATGTGATCAACCGCAAAGAAACTTTTTTGTTTTTCCTTTAAACTAAACACTGAATTCAAAATAAGGAGTAATGTATGCAATCATGGATACCAGAAATATGGCAAGCCGCTGTGATTGGGCTTGTGGTTGGCGTAATCTTAGGCTACGGATTATTACGTTTAACGAAAGGTTCAGTTAAAAAACAAGTTCAGACCGAAGCTGAGCTAAAAGAAGTAAAAACACAATTAAGTGATAAACAAGCACAACTTGAAAAACATTTCGCGGAAAGTGCCGAATTATTTAAAACCTTAATTGGTGATTATCAAAAACTGTATCGTCATTACGCGGTTTCCTCTGAAGCTTTACTCGGTAACAAGCCTGCCAATAAAGGTTTATTTACTCAACAGCTAGTGACTGCCTCATCAGAAAGTAAATCTGAAGAGCCGCCTCGCGATTATTCCGAAGGTTCATCTGGCTTATTAAAAACAGATAAAGAAAACCAATAATAATTAACAGTTGAATAATAAAAAATCAGGGATTAAATACTTAATCCCTGATTTTTTTATTAATGATTACTCAATACTTGAGCCGGTTGTAACTTCGCGGCTCGACTGGCTGGATAAAGACTGGCAAGTAAACTCAATACCAATGCCGCCACGAGAACTAATACAACATCAAACCAATGTAATTCACTTGGCAAGAAATCAACGAAATAGATGCCATCTGATAACAATTTTTTACCGAGTAATGTCTCGATGCCTTGAATAATCGGCGTGAGATTCAGTGCAAGTACGACACCTAACACGATACCAATCAAACACCCTTTCATTCCTGCAAGCAAGCCATACCAAATAAAGATTTGTTTAATAAATCCATTATTTGCGCCCAGGGTTCGCATAATAGCAATATCACCTTGCTTATCTTTTACTGCCATAATTAAGGTTGAAACGATATTAAAACACGCCACTCCAATCACAAGCACCATTGCAATATACATCACTGTGCGGATAAGCTGAATATCACGATACATATAGCCAAATTTTGCCACCCAGTTTTGGATATAAAGCAGTTGCGGATAATCATTCAGCATCGAATAATCCATTTCTTGTGCTTTAAATGGATCATTAATTTTCAATTCAACACCGGTAATTTGATCTTCTTGATACCCCATTAACTCTTGTGCTTGAGGCAATGCCAGTAAGGCATAACTGTGGTCTAACTGACCATCTAAACGCAAAATAGCGGTCACTTGAACACGCTCACGATTAGGTTGAGCCATTTGATCTTCGCCATTCGGTTGAGAGATTAATAATGACACCCAATCGCCAGCTTTAACATCTAACTCTTTAGCAATACCAGAGCCCAGCACCAATCCACCTTCTTCTGCGAATTTCTGCCAGCCATCACCTTCCACAAACTTACCAAGAGAACTCACTTGATCTTCAGCTTGTTTATCGACCCCTTTTACTTGAACAACTTTGAGTTTATTGCCATTTTCGACTAAGGCAGTGAAACTCACAAAAGGTGAAAGTGCGGTAATTTTTTTGTTCGTTTTTAGACGTTCCGCTAGGTTCTGCCAATGGTTTAATGTGGCTTCATTGTCATGTGGATTTACCGTGATTTCCGTATGTGGCACGACAGCCAAAATACGTGAATTCAATTCACGCTCAAAACCATTCATCGCACTTAATCCCACAATCAACACTGCCACACCAAGGGCGATACCAATTGCAGAGAATTTTGAAATTAACGCCACCAATGGATTCTTTTGCTTACCCCGTTGATAACGCCAACTAATGAAAAAAGGCGTATTCATTATGCACCTTCCTTCAAAATGCCGTCTTGCATGGTTAAGCAACGAGACAATTTTTGCGCTAATGACATATCATGTGTAACCAATAAAAACGCAATGTTTTGTTCCGCATTCAAGGTTTGAATCAACTCAAAAATACTTTCTGTGGTTTTATGATCCAAGTTACCCGTTGGTTCATCAGCCAAGACAAGAGCGGGATTATTCACCAATGCACGAGCAATCGCAACACGTTGACGTTCACCGCCAGAAAGTGCAGATGGACGATGAGTAATGCGATGACTTAAGCCTACTGCACCCAATATTTTTTCAGCACGATCTTTTGCCTCTGTTTTATTCTGACGACCAATTAACATCGGCATCATCACATTTTCTAACGCGGTAAAATCCGCCATTAAATGGTGAAATTGATACACGAAACCTAGATTTTGGTTACGTAATTTAGCCAATTCACTTTCAGACGCTTTTTGCAAAGATTGCCCTTTAATAAAGACTTCCCCACTACTTGGCTGATCTAATCCGCCTAAGGTGTGTAATAAAGTACTTTTTCCCGAACCTGAACTCCCCACAATCGCCACTAATTCTTGTGGTTTCATGGCAAAGCTTACACCTTTTAATACTTGGGTTTGGTTCTCGCCTTCTTGGTAAAATTTATTAATATTTTGGCATTCTAATAAATAGTTATTCATATTTTACTCATAACGTAATGCTTCCGCCGGCTCAGTTTTCGCCGCACGATAAGCTGGATAAATGGTTGATAATAAAGATAATAATAAAGAAAAGGCAATCACAATAATGACTTGCACGGGCTCAATGGATGTTGGCAAGAAAACACCGTTCGGATTGACCGCACTTAAAATTGCCCCAAGGTTTAAGGTGATTAATACGCCCAGTACAGCACCAATCAATGTGCCCACTAGCCCCACCAATAAACCTTGATAAATAAAGATCGAACGCACTTGTGATTTAGTCACACCTTGTGTTTGCAAAATGGCGATTTCCCCTTGTTTATCCACCACCATTAAACTTAATGAGGTCACGATATTGGAAATAGCCACAACGATAATTAAACTAATCAACAAGCCCATCATATTTTTTTCCATACGAACCGCTTGGAAAAACTCCCCTTTTTGGACACGCCAATCGCTGATATGACTCTCTTTGAAATAGGTTGGTAATTCTGTGATTTGGAAAGGATCATCCAGGAATAAACGATAACCTTGAGCTTCGCCTGGCTGAATACGCATTAAGCGACCAATATCGGCTAAATTAGCAAAAACTTCATAGCCTGACGCTTCGCCATAATCATAGTAAAGCTCGCTCACCGTGAATAAACGCTGCATCGGCACGCGACCAAACGGGGTGTATTGGCTGTTTTCCGTAATCATTAAACGAACTTTATCGCCCACTACTAAGCCTAATTTTTGCGCCAATTTATCGCCAATAATCAACTTAAACTCACCTTGCGGTAAAAGTTGATTAAACTGGCTAGGATCGATGCCTTCTAATAAAGGATCATCTGAAAAAGACTGAATACCAATCACTTGTCCCGCACTTACGCCTTTTGCTGTTTGAAATACGACATTCGTGGTATTAATCGGCACGGCTTTTTGCACAAAGTGCGGTGTATTTTCAAGCGGTTTTTCAGCCGAAATAGGCGCTTCTTGGCTAATAATCGCGTGTGGAATGCTCGAAAGCACCTGTTGTTTTTGATGGCCTTCTAATCCATTCATAACAGAAAGCACAATAATCAATGCCATCACACCCAGTACGATGCCAAAACTTGCCAAATTAGCAACAAGTCGCCCAAAACGATCGGCGCTTTTTGCACGCCAGTATCTCAGAGCGACGTATAAAGAAATAGGTAAATTCATTATTTTTGATTTAATTGTTGAACGAAATCTTCGATATTTTGCGTCACTTTTTTCATTAGCGTGGTTACCGCACTATCACTCGCCCAAGCAATATGAGGTGTGATAATTAAATTCGGCATCGTTTTCGCTAATTCAATCAGTGGATTGTTTTTCTCTGGTGGTTCTTTCACTAACACATCTAATGCGGCACCACCTAATTGTCCTGATTTTAATGCGTCACAAACTGCTTGCTCTTCAATCAATGGACCACGACCAGTATTGATTAAATACGCCCCTTTCTTACAAAGTGACAAGGTTTCTTGATTGATTAAATTTTTAGTTGTTTCAGTCAATGCACAATGCAATGTCAGAATATCGGCCTGTTTTAGCACCTCTTCAAAAGGCGTGTAACCTTCACGACAAGTTGTCGCATTTCGATGTTCAGCATAAAGGACTTTCATGCCTAAAAGTTCTGCTAAACGCCCTACTTCTGTACCTAAACAGCCTTTTCCAAACACGCCTAACGTTGAACCTTTCACATCTGTAATAGGATAATCAAAATAACAGAATTGTTTGCTCTCTGCCCATTTGCCAGTCATCTGATCACGTTGCCACCCAGCCAAGCTGTGTTTTAACGCAAAAATCATCCCTAACACATGCTCAGGTACAGTCGTGGCAGAATAACCCGTCACATTTTTAACCGTCACACCCAATTCTTTTGCCGCGTCTAAATCCACGTTATTGGTGCCTGTTGCGGTGAGAGCAATCAATTTTAATTTAGGTAGTTGTTGCAACACCTCACGGCTTAAAATCACTTTACTGGTGATAATAATATCTGCATCTTTTGATCGCTCAATGGTTTGCTCCGCAGAAGTATATTCATACTCTACCCAGTTATGCGGAAAGCTTGGACGAGGAATAGGAATATGTTTTGGAATTGCGGTGCTGTCTAAAAATACGATATTCATTGTTATCTCCTTTTACAGAACAAAAGTGCGGTCAAAAACAACACTGTTTTCAACCGCACTTCTCTATTAAATAGACGTATCCAATTCAGGGAAAGACTTCACTAAATCATCAATGGCTTTCATCTGTGAGACAAAACCTTCTAATGCCGAAAGTGGCAATGCAGAAGGGCCATCACATTTTGCTTGATTTGGATTTGGGTGCGCTTCTAAGAATAAGCCTGCAATGCCAATTGCTAGGCCAGAACGGGCTAATTCGGTCACTTGTTCACGACGACCGCCTGAAGCAGCACCAAACGGATCACGACATTGTAATGAATGAGTCACGTCAAAAATAATTGGACTGCCTTTAGACACTTTTTTCATTACGCCGAAGCCTAACATATCCACCACTAAATTATCGTAACCGAAGTTTGAACCACGATCACAAAGGATAATTTTATCGTTACCACATTCTTCAAATTTATCCACGATATTACCCATTTGACCTGGGCTTAAGAATTGTGGTTTTTTCACGTTAATTACCGCACCGGTTTTTGCCATGGCTTCGACTAAATCAGTTTGACGAGCTAAGAATGCCGGTAACTGAATCACATCTACCACATCAGCAACAGGCTGACATTGATAGATTTCGTGCACATCGGTAATCACTTTCACGCCAAAGGTTTCTTTTATCTCTTGGAAAATTTTTAAACCCTCTTCCATGCCTGGACCACGGTAAGAATGAATTGAAGAGCGGTTAGCTTTATCGAAAGATGCTTTAAAGACATAAGGCACACCCAACTTTTCAGTCACTTTTACATAAGCTTCGCAAACTTGCATTGCCATATCGCGACTTTCAAGCACATTCATCCCGCCGAAAAGCACAAAGGGTTTGTCATTTGCGACATCAATATTGCCAATTTTTACAATTTTATTTTGCATAATATTTCCTTTTTAATGGATGGCATTGGCATCTTTCAATGCTTCGCCTTTCAGTTCTAAAAGTTGAGTTTTTAACAGAGAAGAAGTGGGATCATTTGGACATTGATCCACAAAATATTCTAAATCCTCAATGGCTGAAGGATAAGCGCCCATTTGCGCCAACACTAAGCCACGATCGCGGATATCATAAGGATCTTTTCTTCCCGCTAACAAGAATTGGATATAATTAAAAGCCAAATCGTTTTGCTCTTCACGAATTAAGGCATTTTTGGCGAGCTGACGGAAACGTGCTGTCAGCATCGGAATATCTGCTCGGGCTAAATCCTCTGGTTGAATTTGAGCTCCAAAACCAAAGGCGCCTTCATAGAGTTTTTTCAATTCATCCACTAAAATATATTTTCCGCTCCAAGGATCAATAAATGCTACTTCACCATCTACTTCTGCACGTAAAATCAGTTGAGTCGGGAAATTCACTGGATAAATCGGCAATTTTAAACTTGCAGCTAAATAAAGTATTAAGGCGCCAAGGCTCACTGGCATGCCTTCACGTTCTTCTAAAATATACGGAAGGTATAAATTACGGGCATAGAAATAATTATCCGCATCGCAATGAAAGCCCCAATCACCATAAAAGATCTGCAAGAGTTGATGAATTTTAGCTTTATCATCCCATTCTTCTGGAATAGCTTGGCGAGCTTTGCGCACTAAACTCCCCACAAGCCCTCTTATACGAGGCTCATCAAGTTGCTCTTTCTCACAAATGCTCAGATAAAAATGTGCCAGTTCAGCATATAAGGCTTTTTGATCGTATTTCATTACCGCTTCCAATATCCCAACGTTACGCGCTCATTGTCGCCATAATCCCGTATGGTTGCAACCCCTTGCCAATGATTTTGCCAGAAAATTGACCGCACTTCTTCGCCCTGTTTCCAGCCGTGCTCTAACAATAAATAGCCATTATCTTTTAAATGTACCGGCGCGCACTCAATAAGATGACGTAAATCAGCTAAACCGTTTTCACTCGCCACCAACGCCGAACGAGGTTCGAAACGCACATCACCTTGAAAAAGATGCTCATCGGTTTCATCAATATAAGGTGGATTACTAACGATAATATCAAACTGCCCTTCAACATGTTCAAACCAACGACTCCGCAAAAATTGTACCTTGAGCTGATTTTTTTCCGCATTGGATTGCGCTAATTTGACGACTTCAGGCATTAAATCCACACCGATGACATCCAATTGAATATGCTTTTTTTGACAAATAGGAGAGAGCTCAGAAGCCAACGCCAACGCAATAGCGCCAGTGCCAGTGCCAAGATCGAGAATACGAAAGTGCGGTGGATTTTCTTCCAGTTTTTCTAACGCAATTTGTAATGCTTTTTCTACGAGAATTTCAGTATCGGGACGAGGAATTAATGTTCCTTCAGATACATTTAAAGGTAAGGACCAGAATTCTTTTTCACCGAGGATATAAGCGATAGGTTCGCCTTTTAAACGACGATCTAAAAGTGCGGTCAATTTTAACCGCACTTTTTCATCAATTTCCGTTTCATCGAAAGCTAAAATTTGCGTTCTCGATTTGCCTGTTGCGTGTTGCAATAGCACTAATGCATCAACTTTGCCATTCTCTGTCGGATTTACCTTATTTAAGGCTTGCACAGCATCGGCAAGCCATTGTTGATAGGTCATTAATTACTCTCAGATAACGCCGCTAATTGATCGGCTTGATATTCAGTAATAATCGGTTGAATAAGCTCGTCAATCTTGCCGTTCATCACTTCATCTAAGCGATAGAGCGTTAAGTTGATACGGTGATCTGTTACGCGACCTTGTGGGTAGTTATAAGTACGAATTTTATCTGAACGATCACCTGAACCTAATAAGTTACGACGGGTATCCGCTTGCTCTGCGGCCTGACGCTCTTGCTCGGCTTGCACAATACGTGAAGCCAATACCGACATAGCTTTAGCTTTATTTTTATGTTGTGAACGCTCATCCTGACATTCCACCACAATACCTGTTGGAATGTGGGTAATACGTACCGCAGAGTCTGTTGTATTAACGTGCTGACCACCTGCCCCAGATGAACGGTAGGTATCAATACGTAAATCTGCTGGATTAATTTCCGGCATTTCAGATTCAGGTAATTCTGGCATAACCGCAACAGTACAAGCTGAAGTATGAATACGACCTTGGCTTTCTGTTTTCGGTACACGCTGTACACGGTGACCGCCTGATTCAAATTTTAACTGACCATACACGCCATCACCGCTTACTTTAACAATCACTTCTTTATAACCGCCCTGCTCGCTTTCATTTGCGCTGAGCATTTCAACACGCCAGCGTTTACTTTCTGCATAACGGCTATACATACGGAATAAATCACCGGCAAAGATACCTGCTTCATCACCACCTGTACCTGCACGAATTTCTAAATAGCAGTTATATTCATCATTTGGATCTTTTGGTAATAAAAGAATTTGAAGTTGTTGCTCCACTTCTTCAATTTCGGCTTTGGATTCTTCAATTTCCATTTCTGCCATTTCTTTCATTTCAGGATCATCTAACATCAATTCTGCTTCAACAATGTTAGAATTAAGCTGATTCCAACGATTAAAACATTTCACCACATCTTCAAGTTGTGAATATTCTTTAGAATACGAACGGAATTTATCCTGATCCGAAATTACCGACGCATCGCCTAGCAATGCCTCTAATTCTTCATAACGTTCTTTTAAACTTTCAAGTTTTGCAATAATAGAATCTTTCATATTTTTATAAAGTTAAAGCCAAAAATAAAATCGGCCTATTTTAGCCGATTTTAAGGAAAATTGACAGACGCAAAATCTGCCTAAAAATGACCGCACTTTAGATGCGAGTAACATCAAATTTCGCTAAATCAATTCGATCTTCTGTACCATAAAATTGAGCCAATGCATGACGCAAGGTTTCTGCGCGTTTTGGTAAGCCTTTTTCTGCATAGTTTTTTACTTGTTCATACACCGCTTGCTTAAATGGTTGCGTATCTCCCGGATTGCCATTCAAATTATCCGCACTGGCAAAATAACGAAATCCCGCCGCAGTAGCTAAAATCCATTCCAATGCTTGAGGCTTCACTTCCACCTTTTCAAAATCACGTTGACGTACTTCAGAACGGCCATCCGGTTCATACCAATAGCCAAAATCTTCTAATTTACGGCGCTCTTTCCCCGCCACTAACCAATGGGCAATTTCATGTAATGCACTGCTGTAAAAGCCTCTCGCAAAGTAAATGGCGTTATAAGGCACCTCATCATTTGCAGGAATGTAAATCGGCTCATCCCCACCTTTAACCAATCGCGTATTATATTCTTCTTCAAAACATTGATTAAAAATCGCAATGATATCCTCAAGTTTATGTTCCATGCTTTCTCCAAATATTTTTATCAATAAAGCCTCTTAAAAGGTTTGAGAATTATCTCATTTTTAATGTTTTTCACAAAATCTTGGTTAAATAAAAAACGTCTGAAATTAACGTTTCAGATTTTTTTCATCATAAAGTGCGGTCAAATTTTTAGGTGTTTTTAAACCTATCTTTAAGCCCCATCTATTTAATATCCCCCTTGGGCGCATGCCCGAAATACCGTTTGTATTCACGGCTGAATTGGCTAGGTGACTCGTAGCCGACTTGGTAAGCGGTTTCGGTTATAGCTCTTCCTTCTTGAGCAATTAGGCGTCTGGCTTCCATCAAACGTAAGGATTTTTGATATTGCAGCGGTGAAAGGCTGGTTATCTTCTTGAAATGGCTATGAAAGCCAGATAATGACATACCACTTAAATTTGCCAAGGTTTCCACGGTGATGGTTTCACTAAAATGTTGTTGCAGATAGTAAGTGGCTTGGGCGATTTTTTTGGTGTGAGATCCATTGCTTACCATGGCTTTAAATTTGCTACCTTGTTCGCCTGTAAGGAGTCGATAATATATTTCTTGTTGGATAAGCGGTGCAAGAAACCCAATATCTTTTGGATTTTCGTGCAAGAATAATAAGCGTTCAACAGCATTTTTGAGAGATTCATCCAAATGCCATTGTGCAAAACCTTCGTCGCCCGGTTGAAGAGCATCTGCAAGGTTTGGATTTGCTAATAAAATCTTGCTAACGCTCTCAATATCAATTTTCATCGACATCACTAAAAACGGCTTTTGCGGCTCTGCATATTTAATCTCGCCACGCATCGGTATGTTTACTGGGCAAAACATAAAATGTTGATTATCAAATCGGTAGCATTGTTCGCCTAGCTGCACTTCACGTTCTCCGCTTAACACGATGCAAATGCTCGGTTCTTGAATAATACCCTCGTAACAAAACGGCTGATCGGCATGGCGAATCACCAAGCCTTTAATTGGAGATGAATAGGTTTCGTTATGTGGAATAACTTTTAATAAGCGTTCTATCGTTTCAGTTGAGAACATAGTTTTGTAGGAATAGGCAAGTAATTTGGATAAATCATATAACACTTCATATTGCCGTTCAATATAATGAACTCACTTTCAACGGCAGTACGCCAAAACATTTAACCAATATTGAATTGAGGACAATATCATGAAAATTTTCTACAAAACATCAGCAACAGCAACAGCAACCGGCGGACGTGATGGTCGTACCCAAGTGGACGATGGTTCAATCGGCTTTGATTTGGTTTCATTTCAAAATGACGGCACCGGAGCTGATGAAAAACACCAACGCGCCGAGTATGGCAAGCACCGCCGCACCGACGAAAAACGGCCGCATGGGGTGGGTGAAAAACTTATTCATGGTTTGGCTTAATTCTGCATGAAGATGCTTTCGGATATGGATTTATTGGGCGGACAGGGTTGTATCTTGTATTGAAGAAGCAAGCCGAAGGTTTGTCAGATACTCAAATGCCCGTATCATTCATATTATTGATATTATTGTTTGAATTGTATTATTTTCAATAATAATAAATAACCCTAAACCAATATAAATAACAGCCATTATCCAACGACTAAACTTCTCTACAATTTCACCAACACCTGAAATATTAGCCAATCTTTGTGCTGTATATACTAAAACAAAAATCAATATTAAAAATACAAGAAGAGTAACTAATAAGTCGACAAGATCTAAAGTCACAAAGTAAGGAACAAAAAGTCCAATATTATCTGCACCACAACTAGCAACTGTAACCAAAGCAACAATACCGACTAATTTTGACAACCCTTTTTCATCCAATTCTTTTTTAGCTCTTTTTTCGCCCTCACAATCGTCGTAAATAGCAACTTTAATACCTAAGTAAATCGGTATTAAACCTAATAAACCCAACACCCATTTTTCCGGAACATAATTCAAAACAAAAGCTAGAAATAAACTAACTAATATTAAAATTAAAGAACCTAAATATTGTCCGATATAAATATCTCGATATTCTTTTCTAGTATTTGCTCTAGCAAAAAATATTAATAGTATTACCAACAAATCTACTGCTGTAGCAATATATAAAACAGCAGCAGTAATCACAGTCGAAAACATAAAGCACCTCATAATGAATCCCCTGCCCCCTTGGCACCACGGCTTTTTCAAAAACCGAATCGCGTTCGGATAACAGATTCGTATCTTTCGCTAAAGAGGCAAGCCTGCGGCTTGCTTACCCTCTCCCTAGCCCTCTCCCACGGGGAGAGGGAATTGGGCTGTCGAGCCTGAACATTTTCAGGTTTACCTGACATCTGATTCCCAATTCTACGGCTCTCTGATTTTGAGAAACCTGATCCCCTTTCCCCGTGGGAGAGGGCTAGGGAGAGGGCAACGAACCGCAAGGTTTGTCAGAAATTTAAATTCCTATCACTCATAATAATGAATCCCCTGAAACTCTCTTGCCACCACGGCTTCTTCAAAAGCCGAATCGCGTTTGGACAGCAGCGTAGGCAGGGTAATCACGTTTTGCACGTTCATGCCCTTAGTGGAAAGCAGCATGATTTCATGGCTCAGGCGTGCGGCTTCGAAGCGGTCGTGCGTTACCAGCATACACGTCATGCCCTGCCGCTCGATTTTTTCCACCAGCATGGCGACCAAAATATCGTGCAAATCGCGGTCCAAACCGACGAACGGCTCGTCCAGCACCAGCAGTGTCGGTTGGTGCACGAGCGCGCCGATGAGCACCAGCTTCTGGCGCATGCATTCGCAAAGGCTCTGCACGGCGATCTTGC